>Ga0210015_1000044_pt1 | contig 127594 bp, 122 predicted proteins | sample CryGeymeta201522_FD_185471 | JGI IMG/M metagenome (GOLD analysis project Ga0210015, IMG submission 185471) | Groundwater microbial communities from Crystal Geyser aquifers in Utah, USA - Crystal Geyser metaG 2015-22 (SPAdes) (version 2) | ecosystem: Environmental > Aquatic > Deep subsurface >...
TGCGCCTCGGCGGACAAGAGCACGTTCTGGAGCACAAGGGCCGCAGCCTTGTTGGGCGAGTTGAACGGGATGATGGTGTAGTTCGTGTTGCCGATGGTGCCGTCCGACAGCCCATAGGACATCACCGTGTCGGGATAGGTCCCCGCCATCACGCCCAGCCCGAATTGCGCCGGCTCGTAGTTGAAGTTGAGCGCGACCTCGCCATTGGCGAAAAGCTCGTTGAGCTGCGTGACCGAGGTCGGATAGGTCGCGCCCGCGCGCCACAGATAGGGCTCGATCTCGTTGAGGATCTCCCAGGTCCTGGCTGACGCTTCGTCGAACTTGGCCTGATCGAACTCGCCCAGCAGGTTCTCGACCCCGCCGGCGGCATGGTAGAACACATGGCGGATGAACACCGCGCCGGTAAAATCGGGTGGTGCGGGATAGGTGAACTGGCCGGGGTTGGCCTTGATCCACTCCAGCAGCTCGGGGATCGACCGGGGCGGGTTTTCCGTCACGGCAGCGTCGTAGGCAAAGGCGAATTGCGCGCGGCTCCACGGCACTTCGCAGCCATCGACCGGCACGCCAAAGTCATTGGCGATGGCGGGGTTGTCCCAGTTGATGAGCGCAGTGTTGGGCAGCGTTTCGGTATAGCCGCACCAGGCGAGGCCACCCTGTTTCATCGTGCGGAAATTCTCGCCGTTGATCCAGATCATGTCCACCGACCCGCGATCCATCACGCCGGCCTCTTTCTCGCCCAGCACGATGTTCACCGCCTCGGCGGTGTCGGTCAGGCCCACACGGTTGAGCGTGATGCCATATTCATCGCGCAGGATGCCGCCGATATAGTCGGACACATACTGGTTGATATTGTCCGCCCCGCCCCAGAGAAACCAGTTCACCTCGCCCCCGCGCGCCATCTCGACGATGGCGTCCCAGTCCTGCCCGATCAGGGCGTCGCCATCGGCGGTGTCGGCCTGGATCTGCGAGGCGCCGAACAGCGCAAGTGACATGGCAGAGCCCAGAAGGGCGCGTCTTTTCAGGGTCATTTGGTCATCCTCCCGATGATGTGGTGTTGCAGGTTTTCGCCCTTGGCAGGGCCTCGCGTCAGCCGGCACGCGCTCCAGCGTCCTCCTTCGCCAGATCGAGCGCAACGTCAAAGATCTCTGTATTGGCCCGCGCAAGCGCTTGTGATTGCGCCGCCTCCAGCGGGTCGAGAAAGCTGCGGCCTTCGGCCAAGGCGTCCCAGACGGTGAGCAGCGCCACAGCCCGCCGGCCAAACCTGTGCGCCACGGCCGCGACGGCGGCGGCTTCCATATCCACCGTGCGCAGCCCCTCGGCGGCCCAGGCGGCGCAGACCCTGTCGGACTGGGCAAAGAGGCTCGACCAGGTCAGATGCGCCCCGCCCGCCGCCGGGATGCCGCGCGCGGCCAGCAACGCGCGCGCCCGGCCAGACGCGGCGGGGTCAAAGCTGACGGCCTCGCCCGCCTGATAATGCCGCGTGACCCCGTCGCGCCCCAGCCCCGTGTCGGGCACCATCACCGTGCCGGTGGCGAGCGTGCCATCCATCGCGCCGCAGGTGCCGATCTGGATCACCAGCGGCGTGCCCATCGCGGCAAAGACATGCGCAGGCTCCACCGCGCGGGCGGCGCCATAGGCGCAGCAATAGGCGACGCCGAGGCCGTTCCAGCGGCCCAGATACATCTCGGGAAAGGCGGTCTCGCGCACATCGGAGAGCCGCGCGAGCCGGTCGCGCGTGGCCTTTTCGCGCCACCACGTCCCCTCGAGGATCAGCACATGGGGCGCTTGCCCGGGGGCGAGCCTCAGGGCATCGTGCCAGACGTCCGGGCTGAGGTCGAGAATGGCCATGTGATCCTTTGGCATCCGGTCGGGGCAAGATTTGTATTTACAAATTGGTTGGAAGGAGTCTCTCTTGTCAAGCGGAAACCGCAGTGGTGGTTCGGGGTCCGGGACTCCACCCCGGTCCCGCAGTCGAGTGTGGAGAAAGCAGGCGGCGTGACCACAAACTTTCCCGTGATCCTCGGGTCGGGCCTGGTCCCCTTCCGCCGCTACCGCGACGGCAGCGGCTGGCGCGACTGGGCGGCCCTGGCCAGCGACGCGGCGCTTGCCGATGCGCAGATCGCGCGGGCCGGGATCGACATGGTCATCGTGGCAAACGAATCCGACATGCTGGCAATGCAATTGTCGCCCGGTCCCTTGCTCGTCGATGACATCGGGCTCGCGGGGGTGCCGGTGATGCGGGTCGAGGCGGGCGGCGGCAGCGGTGGTGCTGCGCTGCGCGCGGGGGTCGCGCAGATCATGTCCGGCCTCGCGCGCCGCGTGCTGCTGCTGGGCTTCGAACAGGCGGCAAGCCACATGCCCGCCGCGACCGTGCGCGCGCTCTACGGCCTGTCCTTCGATGCCGACCTCGAAGGCTGGGCCGGCGCGACCGCCACGATGCTCTACGCGCTGTCGGTTCAGGACCATATGGCGCGCTTCGGCACCACCATGGCGCAGCTCGCCCGCGTATCGGTCAAGAACCACGGCAATGCCTGCCTGAACCCCGATGCGCACAGCCCGCTGGGCCTGACGGTCGCGGATGTGCTGGCCTCGCCCATGGTCAGCACGCCCTATCGTAGGCTCGATTGCAGCCTGCTCAGCGATGGCGCGGCGGCGGTGATCCTCGCGCATCCGGACGCCGCGCCGCGCCGGATCGACCGGCCGCTGACGCAGATCACCGGATCGGGCTGTGCGACCGACCGGGCCCGGCTGGGCGACCGGCCCGCGCCGGGGGTGTTCGCGGGCAAACAGCGCGCCGCCGACAGGGCCTATGCGATGGCGGGCATCACCGACCCCGCGCGGCAGATCGAGGTCGCCGAGGTCTATGACAGCTATACCGGCGCCGAGGTGCAGGGGCTCGAGGCGCTGCGCCTCGCGCCTCCGGGTGGGGCCGTGGCGCGGCTGGCCGATGGGATCTATGACCGCGATGGCCCGCTGCCGGTCAACCTCTCGGGCGGGCTGATCGGGCAGGGCGGAGCGCCCGGGGCCACCGGCCTCGCGCAGGTGGTCGCGGTGAGCCGGCTGCTCGAAGGGCGCTATCACCCCGGCCTGCAACCCGCCCGCCCGCTGCGGCGCGGCCTCGTGGATTGTCACGGCGGGCTGGCCAGCGTGACCTACACGCATGTTCTGGAAAGGTTGGAGGCATGAGTGATGTCCCGGTGACGACCGACCTCACGTTTGCGCTCGATTGGCGGCACGGTCTGGGCGCGCGGGGGGCGTTCTTTGCCGCTGTGGCCGCAGGGCGGCTGATCGGCGCGCGCTGCCCGGCCTGCGGCGCGACGGTGGTGCCGCCGCGCGCGCGCTGCGGCAATGACGCCACGCTGATGGTGCCTGTCGATCTGCCGCCTGCCGGAAAGATCCGTCAACTCACCCTGGGCGCGCCCTCCGCACTCGCCCGGGGCGATGCCGGCTGCGTCTTTGCGCTGGTGCAGGTGGAGGGGGCGGACAACAGCCTCCTCACCCGGATCACGGGGGCAGCGGCGGTCGGCGCGCGGGTGACGCTCGCCCCCGCGACAGGCGAGGTGATCCACCCGGCGCAGCATCTGGTCTTTGCGGTGACACCGGCGCATTGATTTTGCGCCCTGCCGCCACAGGTTCCCGCCCGCAAGCAAGAGGAACCGCCGCGATGACCGAGACCCATCCCGCAACCCGCGCCCACGGGCTGGCGCTGATGGAGGCTTTTGTCCCCGCAATGGGGCGGCGCTATGCCAACGGGCGCAATCACGATCTGGGGCCGGGGCGGCACAAGGCAGTGTCGGGCCTGTCGCCCTATATCCGCCGCAGGCTCTTGACCGAGGAGGAGGTGGTGCGCGCGGCATTGCAGGCGCATGGCCCCGAGGCGGCGGAAAAGTTCATCCAGGAGGTCATCTGGCGCGGCTATTTCAAGGGCTGGCTGGAGCGCCGCCCGCAGGTCTGGGACAGTTACCGCGACGGGTTGGCCGCGGATCTCGCCACGCTCGACCTTGACCGCCGCCTCCGCCGCGATGTGGAGCGGGCCGAGGCGGGGGCGACCGGGCTGGCCTGTTTCGACGTCTGGGTCGAAGAGCTTGTGACCACCGGCTACCTGCACAACCACGCGCGGATGTGGTTCGCCTCGATCTGGATATTCACGCTGGGGCTGCCCTGGCGGATCGGCGCGGATTTCTTCTACCGCCATCTGCTCGACGGCGATGCGGCGTCGAACACGCTGGGCTGGCGCTGGGTGGCCGGGCTGCATACGCGGGGCAAGGCATATCCGGCGCGGGCCGACAATATCGCGGCCTTTTCCGGCGGGCGGTTCGCGCCGCGTGCAAGCGATCTGGCCGAAGTGGGTGAAGGGCTCGAGGCGACCGAGCCTGACGGCCTGCCCCCGGTGCAACCCCTGCGCGAGGCGAGGGCGCCGGTGGCGGGCATTGCGACCGCGCTGCTGCTCACCGACGAGGATTGCCGGCCCGCGGACTTTGACCTCGCCGCGCTCGACATCCGCGCTGCGGCCGCGCTGCACGCGGGCCAACTGCGCTCGCCCCGGCCCGTTGCCGCGGCTGTGCTGCGGTTCGAGGAGAAGGCACTGGCGGACGCGGCTGCGCGTGCCGGCCTCACGGCCGCCCCTCTCGCGGCCCTGCACCCCGATGTGCTCGCGAAATGGGCGGTGGCGGCGGGGGTGGCGCAGGTCGTCACACCCTATGTGACGCGGGGCCCGCTCTCCGACTGGCTGGACGAAGCGCGCCCGCTGCTGGCCGCGCGCGACATCGCGCTGTGCGAATGGCGGCGTGACTGGGACAGCGCGATCTGGCCCCATGCCACGGCGGGGTTCTTCAAGGTGAAACAGCGGATCCCGCGGATCCTCGACGACCTTGCGCAGATCCGCATGGCGCTGTGAGCAAAATTCTTCGTACGAAGAATTTTCCAAGAATTTTCGTACGAAAATTCTTGCCCCTCCGCCGGTGGATTTACCGCCCGTTCATCGCGGCGGATACAGCGGCGGGATCATCCGTGGTGATCTGGTCCGCCCGCAGCGCCATCAGCCGGTCGATCGCCGCGAGGCTGGCCGCGCCCGCATCCGCAAAGGTATAGACATCGACCTCTTGTCCACGGGCCCGGAATGGCGCGATCGGGTCCGCGCCGTGATCATCGGCAAACGCGACGAGCGCGCGGTGCAGATAGATGATGCGCGCTTCGGGCATCGCCGCGATCGCCCGCCGCACGAAACCGTCAAAGTCGCGGCCGCGCAGCAGATCGACCACGAGGGCCTCGTGGCAAGGGTCGAACCCGACGCCCACGCCCGCACGTTCGGCCAGCCGGCGCACGGCGGCCGCGTCGCCGCCCGAAAGGACCATGTGCCGCGCAACCGGCGCCACGGCCGCCACAAAGCCCGCGACATTGTCACCCGTCAGCGCCCCGGCCCCGACCTTGAGGTCAAGCTGCAGGTGCCCGCCTGTTGCAACCGTCATCCCGGCCAGCCCCTCGCCCAGCCCGGCGAGCGTGGCGACCGGAAGGCCTGTCGCCTGACCACCGTTGTCGCGCAGGCGCAGCGCGACAAGGTCTTTCGCTGTCATCGCGGCAACCGGGCCTGTGCCTGTCGTTTCGCGGTCGAGCGTCGCGTCATGCAGCACCGCCCAACCGCCGCAGGCCAGCGGGTTGAGGTCGATCTCGACCGCTGCCCCGGCGGCGAGCCCCTGCACGATCCGCTCGGGCGAAAAGGCGACGTCGGTCGCCTGCCGTCGGCCACGGTGCCATTTGAGCCGGCAACGGTGCCCGTCCTTGACCAGGGCTATCGGCTCAGGCATGGGCCACCTCGCCTGTCACGGTGTCGGACGACCAGATCATCCGATCCTCGCGATAAAGGTGATAGCGCCGCGGCAGGATCGTGACCGCGGTGTCGGGCGCGGCAGCGGGCACATCGGGCCGCAGCGCCTTGATCCGCCCCGCGTCGGGCAGGTCGATCTCGACCACCGCATGGCTGCCGAAATCCGTCACCCGGTGCACCCGGCCCGCGCCGCGGCCTGGCTGCAACTCCACCGCCTCGGGCCGCACGGCAAGCAGCGCGGGGCCATCCGCCACCGGGGCTGCCGCGTCAAAGGCCGGATGGCGGATCTGCCCGCCCGCGACCTCGACCGCGATCAGGTTCATCTGCCCGATGAACCCCGCCACAAACGGCGTGCGCGGCTGCCGGTAGAGCCGGTCGGGCCGGTCCACCTGCTGCATCACCCCGTCGCGCATCACCACGATCCGGTCGGCGAGTGCCAGCGCCTCGTCCTGCCCATGGGTGACGAACACCATCGTGATCCCCAGCCGCTGTTGCAGGTCGCGGACCTCTTCGCGCAGGCGTTCGCGCAGGTGCTGGTCCAGGCTGGCAAAGGGTTCGTCCAGCAGCAGGATCTTGGGCTCGAGCACCAGCGAGCGCGCCAGTGCCACCCGTTGCTGCTGCCCGCCGGACAACTGGTCGGTGCGCCGCTCGGCCATCCCGGCAAGGCCCACAAGCGCCAGCGCCTCGCCCACCTTGCGCGCGATCTCGGCACGCGGCAGGCGGCGCAGCCGCAGGCCAAAGCCGATATTGCCGCCCACCGTCATATGCGACCACAGCGCATGGCTCTGGAACATCATCGAGGTCGGGCGCCGCTCGGGTGGCAGGCGGGTCACGTCCTGCCCGTCGATCAGCACGGCGCCGGTGCTCGCCGTCTCGAACCCGCCGATCATCCGCAGCACGGTCGATTTGCCCGACCCCGACGGGCCCAGCAGGCAGACCAGCTCTCCATCCGCCACCGTCAGGTCGAACGCATCGACCGCCACCGTCGCCCCGAACACCTTGCCCAGCCCGCGCAATTCAAGCTTTGCCATCGCCCTATCCCCCCAGTCCGCGGCCCAGCCCCTGCGGGCCGAGATAGCGCCGCGCGGCCAGCAGGAATACGAAGGATGGCACCCACAAGAGCACCGAGAGCACGGCGCCCAACTGGATCACGAGCTGGTTGTTGATGAAGGAAATCATGAGGATGGGCATTGTCCTGACATGGGGGGCGCCGATCAGCCAGGCGCCCTCGGTCTCGTAGAAGGTGCCGACGAATGTCAGCATGATCGCGGCCACGATTGCCGGCAGGGCCTGTGGCAGGGTGACGGACCAGAACACCCGGACCGGCCCCGCGCCCACATCGCGCGCGGCCTCTTCCAGCCGGCGGTCCACGCCCTGAAAGGCCGCGGTGGGGATCCAGATCATGAACATCAGCGTGTTCACAAGCTGGATGATCGCAACCCCCCAGAAGGTGCCCACCAGCCCCAGCGACAGAAAGATCGTGGCGATGGTGATCAGCAGGCCAAAGCGCGGAAAGGCCTGGATCGACAGGAAGGACAGGAAAAACAGGTTGCGCCCCGGAAAGTCGAGCCGGGCAAAGGCATAGGCGGCAGGCAGGCAGATCACGGCAGAGGCGAGTGTCACGACAAAGGACAGTTGCAGCGAGGTCGCGAGCGCCGTCCACACATCCGCCCGCCCCAGCGTCATCCCCCAGTAGCGCAGCCCCCATTCGGTCGGCAGCAGCGACGGATAGCGCCACACCTCGGCAAAGGCCCAGAGCCCCACCACCAGCATCGGCCCGATGATCGCCACCGCCAGCGTCACCGCCAGCACAAGCCCGATCCAGTCGGGGCGCAAGCGGGCGGCGACCCTCATGCGGCGGCCCTTGCGCGGTTGCGCGCGATGGAGCGGACGTAGAACCAGCCGAACACCGCGCAGATCGCAAAGGTGACGACCGCCTGCGTGCGCGCCTGCACCGGGTCCATCACGTCGCCAAAGGTGCGCAGCATGAAGGGGCCCATCATCTCGGGCGCGGCGGGGCCGAGCAGATAGGGAAAGGTAAAGGCGGAAAAGAGGCCCAGCACCACGAAAGACGTGGCAACAAGGATCGACGGCCAGATCCGCGGCAGGATGATGTGGACCAGCACCGCGATCCGCCCCGCGCCCACATCGCGCGCGGCCTCGACCGCGTGGTTGGTGACGTTCGACAGCCCCGCCATCAGGATCACCACAGACAGAGGCATGTTATCCCAGACAAAGCCGATCACCGGCCCCCAGACCGTGAGGTAGGGCGAGCGGATGCGGGGCAGGCCGGCCGAATTGAGGATGATATCCACCATTCCGTTCGGCCCCAGCACCCGGATGAAGGCATAGGCGAGGATGATCGAGGGCACGAAAAGCGGAAAGATCGCCAGCGCCTGCACCACCGCCGCCACCCGGCCTGTGGCAAAGCGCAGGTAGATCGAAATGGGCAGCGCGATGGTCATCAGGATCGCGACCGACACCGCCGTGGTCCAGGCGGTGATGCGCAGGTTGCCCAGGCTGTAGCCGTCATTGAAAAAGAACCGGTAGGAGGCGAGGCTGACCCGCGTGCCCTCTGGTCCCGTCACGATCAGCGTGTCGAGGATGGCGCGGACGATCGGCCAGACGATCAGCGTGCCCACCAGCGCCACCGGCAGGAAAACGAGGAGGAGGCCATTGAGCCCCCTCCCGCGATCTTGTGCGATACGTCCCGACAAAGGCGGATCAGTCGCGCGTCACATTCGGCGCGACGGTGCGATACCAGCCGTCCGAGATCGCCGCACCCCAGTCGCCGCCCGGGAAGGTCGGGATCGAGGTCGGCACGACATCGGCATAACGTTCGCGCAGCTCGGCCGGCAGCACATCCCAGGACACGCCGGGAAAGCCACCGATCTCGGTGATGACGGCGGTCTGCATGGCGTCGCTCAGGATGAAATCGGCCAGCGCGACAGCCGCCTCGAGGTTCTCTGCATTGCTCGCCACAACTGACTGGCTGAAGCCGCCGGCAAGCGCCAGATCCTGCAACTGGATCAGGCCGGTCGTCTCGGGCAGCACGCCCTGGTTGATCGCCTGCAACGCCATGTCGGACCAGGCCGGGATCATCGTCACCGCGCCCTGCGCCAGAAGCTGGATCGAGTTCGCATTGCCCGAGGTATAGGCGCCATTGTCGAACAGGTGCGGCGCCAGGTCGGAGAGCAGCGCAAACCCGGCCTCGAGCATCGCGGGCGAGGTGGCGGCGTCGAAATTGTCGATGCGGAACACCGACGGGTCGCGGCCATTGGCCTCGTGGATCGCGCGGCGGACAAAGTTGCCACCCGAGCCGCCCTTGTCGGGGCGGTTGTAGATGAACTGGCCGGGGTTGGCCTTGATCCAGTCGGACAGCTCGGCCCAGGTGCGCGGGGCGTCGGCAGGGGAAAGCTTGGTCGTGTCATAGGCCAGCAGCACCTGGCTGCCGCGATAGGGCAGGCCAAAGGGGGTCTGGATGGCGAGCGGGTTCACGCGGCCATAGTTGGCAAGGCCAGCCTCTGCCCAGTTGACCCAGAGCCCGGCGTCGATGCCGCCGGCGGGCAGCATCGGGTCATGCTGTTCGATCATGTCGAGCTGCGGCCCGGTCCCGGTCTGCAACGCGGCGAGCGCCCGCTCGGCGATGACACCGGTGCCGCCGCCTTCGCGCGCGATCACGACATTGATCGACACGCCGGGGTTTGCGGCCTCGAACGCCGGCTTGATGATATTGGTCCAGAAGTCCGAGATATTGGCGTCGGAATTGGTATACATGTTCAGCGTGGCGGTCTGCGCATGGGCCACGCGGACAAGCGTGGGCGTGGCGAGGCCGGCAAGGCCGATCTTGATCAGGTCACGACGTTTCATGATGTCTCCGGCAAAGAGGCGGGCAAGGCCGCGGGTGGCAGGCGAAAATCGGTTCGGTCAGGCGGAAAAGGTCACACAACTGATGCTTAACCATGCTCTGTGACATGGCCGTGACCTCTGCGGCGGGGAAACAAAAAGGCGAGCCATGCCGATTGCGATACCTGCGACCATCACCGGGCGGCTGGGCCTCGACGACATGGCGCGCCATGTGCCGGTGCGGGTGTGGGTGCCCGAAGGCGTGCAGGCGCTGCGCATCACCTTTGACCACGCGCCGCGTCACCCCGGCGCGGGCGACATCGCGCATCAGCTCAGCATTTCCGTCACCGCCCCGGACGGCCCGCGCGGCACGCGCCACAACGCGGCCGACCAGAGCGTGTTTCTCTCGGCCAGGCAGGCCAGCCCCGGCTATCTGCCGGGCCCGATCACGCCGGGCGAATGGCTGGTCGAGATCGACACCCACCGCATCCTGCCGCCCGCCGGCATCGACTGGACGGTGACGGTGACGGCAGCCGATCTGCCCGACCCCCTGCCGCTGCCCGACCCCCTGCCTGCTCCCCTGCCGCTGCCCGACATCGCGCGCTTCGCGCCGCGCCCCGGTCCGGGGTGGTTTCGCGGCGATCTGCACCGGCATACGCTGCATTCCGATGCCATCTGGTCGCCGGCCGCCATGGTCGCGGATGCGCGGGCGCGGGGCTATGACTTTGCCGCGCTGACGGACCACAACACCGTGTCCGCCCTGCCCGAGGCGCGTCAGGCGGCGGGGGCCGATCTGCTGGTCCTGCCCGGGATGGAGCTGACGACGTTCCACGGCCACGCGCTCGCGCTCGGCTCGGGCGCGCTGCACGACTGGCGCATCCGCGACGGGCAGAGCATGGCAGAGCGCACGCGTGACATCATGGCGGCGGGCGACCTGTTTGTGATCGCCCATCCCATGAGCCTCGGCCATCCGCATTGCACCGGCTGCACCTGGGCCTGGTCCGACATGTTCCCCGGCCCGGCCCGGCTGGTCGAGGTGTGGAACGGGCTGTGGGCGGGGCGGGGCGGGTTTGCGGCCTGGCCGGGCAATGCGCTGGCGCTCGACCTGTTCCACGGCTGGCTCAATGCCGGGCATCGGCTGGTGGCGACCGCCGGGTCGGATGACCATGGCCGCCATGGGGCTGACGCGCGGCCGGGGCATATGCTGGTGCAGGCGCAGGCGCTGACGGTGCCGGCGCTGCTGGACGGGCTGGCGCGGGGCCATGCGGTGCTCACCTGCGGGCCGGTGCTGACGCTGTCGGGGCCGCCCGAAGCGCCGCTTTTGCCCGGCGACTGCATCCCCGCCGCGGTCGATCTGCACCTGCGCTGGCAGGGCGCGGCAGAGGGGCGGCTGCGGCTGGTGACAGGCCAGCGCGGCGCAGAGGGGGTGCGACTGGCCGCTGACACGCCCGTCGGGCCGCAGGGTGCGGCGGTCCTGCCTGCCGGGCTCTGGTCCGGGGCGGACTGGGCGATGGTCGAGTTGCGCGATGCGGCAGGCGGGATGCAGGCGCTCGTCAATCCGGTCTTTGTGGGCGATTGCGCCTCTCGCCCAACATCGCGGTCCGGTCGCCGCGACGCAGGATAAGGACGGATTTCATCCACCACAAAAACCACACAATCTGCGGTTCAGCGTGGCATTGTTTCGCCAACCAGGGCGCAAACCGCGGCGCTTTTCGCAAGCTGTTCGACGCGCTGAAGCCCAAGACCGAGGATCCACCCGCGCCACGGATCGAGGCCGACGCGCAGAGCCGCCGCCGCAGCCTCGACATCCACCGCAAGCCCGCGCATCTGGCCGCGGCGCGGTTCCTGCACGCCTTGGCTCTGCTCGATTCCGGCCTCGCGCGGAAGGAGGCTGGGCGCGATTACCAAAGCGGCGCGGGGCTCTTGCCTGCCCTGCGGCTTGTCGCGGTGCTGCGTGGCAACTCGCCGGCGCGGTGCTGGCGACGCTCGCCCCGTCGATGCCGAGGCCGCGCTGCGGCGCGCCTGGATGCTGGTGCCGGTGCGCTGCGCGGCCTGAAGCGCGCGCCTAGCGCGCCCCCCAGGTATCGGTCAGGCGGTAGCCCTCGGGCCAGGGATCGTCGGGGTCGAGCATGTGCTGATGCGTGCCGGTGATCCAGCCGCGCCCCGACAGCTCGGGCAGGATCGCGGGCAGATTGCCGACCCGCGTCAGCCCGAGGATCTGCCCGCCAAAGGTCGAGCCGATCACCGACACCGTGGTGAGCCTGTCGCCCACCCCCATCTGCCCGCGCGCCTGCAACACCGCCATCCGTGCGCAGAGCGCCGTGCCGGTCGGCGACCGGTCCACCTTGCCGGGCTGCACGGCCACCGCAGCCCCGGCGCGCAGGCCGCCCGCGTCTTGCGTCAGCGCCCCGGCAAAGAGGCAGAAGGAAATATGCCGCCAATCCGGATTGGTCGGGTGGTGAAAGCCAAGCTGGCCGGTCGCCGCCCGGCTGATCCGCGCGCCCAGCCGCGCGATGTCATGCGCCTCGTCCGCGGTCAGGGCAAAGCCCATCGCCGCCGCATCCACGATCACGAAACTGTCGCCGCCAAAGGCCACATCGACGCGCAGCGTGCCGATACCCTCAACCTCGACCGTCACACCCATGGGCCCGGCGAAACTCGGCAGGTTCTGCACATGGATGCGCTCGGCCTTGCCATTGCGACACAGCGCGCGCACCTGCACCAGCCCGCCCGGCGCCTCGAGCACAAAGCGCGTCTCCGGCTCGGTCATCGGGATGATCCCGCTGTCGAGCAGCACGGTCGCCACGCAGATCGCGTTCGACCCCGACATCGGCGGCGTGTCCTCGGGCTCCATGATGATAAATGCGGCGGCGGCATCCGGGTGTTTGGGCGGCACCAGCAGGTTGACATGGCGAAACACGCCGCCGCGCGGTTCGTTGAGGACAAAGTTGCGCAGGCGCCGGTCGCGCGCGATCCAGCGGCTTTGCTCCCAGATCGTGTCGCCGGGGGGCGGGGCGACGCCACCGACGATGACATCGCCCACCTCGCCCTCGGCATGGGCCGAGATCACATGGATCGTCTTGCTGCTGCGCATCACGCCAGCCAGCCCGGCAGGCGGGCAGGCGCGCGGCCGCTCAGCGCGGCCTCCACACAGTCGGCCATCGTGCCCAGCCGCACCTTGCGCCCGCTCAGCCCCGGCCCGTAATGCGCGTATTTGCCCGAATTGGTCATCAGCGCGCGGGTCTGCGGGGGGAATACCGGCTCCGAGATCGAACACCAGCACAGGTCGGGCAGCACCTGCACGCCGGACCGCTCGAGCGCGGCCAATGTGCCCGTCGCCGCGGCCTGCCTGATCACCTCGCGCCCCGCCGTCACGATCACCTGCGTTGCGGGGTCACGCGGCCGGCCGCCCAGCATCGCCGCCAGCGCGTCGCATTCCGAGAGCGAGAAATGCGGGCTGCCAAAGGCCACAAGCTCGACCTCTTGCGGCCCGGCGTTGAGCGCGGCCCAGGCCGCGCGCATGTCGGCCAGCGTGATCGCGGCATGGTCGGCCTCGGGGTGCGGGGCGGCCGCCGCCTCGGGCGTGACGCCTGCGATATGCAGCATCGGCGCGGCAGAGGTGGTGCCGAACGCCGCGCAAAGCGCCTTGAGCGCGTCGCGGTCGGGGGCGGCGGGGGCGAGGCCACGCACGAGCGGGATGCAGTCCGGCGCGGCCTTGCCCGCGAGATAGCCTATCAGCGGCCAGAACCCGTCGTCGATGCCATCGGGCAGGTCCACGTCGATGATCCGGCGCGCGCGGCGCGGGGCGTCGAGATACACGCCGGCCAGCGGCGCGCGGCCCGTCAGCGCGATGCACAGGTCGAGGAAATCGGGATGTTTTGCCGTGCGCGCGCCGAGCACGGTATTGGCGAACACCACGGCGTTGGATTCCGCCCAGGCGATCGCCTCGCCCGCGGCAGGTGCCGTGTCGAGCAGATAGGGCGAGCAGGTAAAGGACGCCTTGCAGCCCATGCGCACATAGGCGTCCGCCAGCCGCGCCGCAGGACCGCCAAAGGATGGCGGCACGCCCTGCGCCTGCCAGTTGGCGCGGTCCACCGAGATGGCGTTCATCGTCGTGGGGATGCGCACCTTGGCGCCCATGTCGGCCATGCGTTCGGCAAAGGTCAGGTTGGCCGGGCTGGCGTAGATGCAGCCGTCGATATGGCCCTGCGTGACATCGACGAGCCGCGTGGCGCCCTGATTTGCGGCCATCGCGCAGATGATCGCCATCGCCTGCGCAGCGGCCTCGCCCTCGGCCCCGTCCAGCATCGCGCGGTCGGCGGCGGTGAGGTCGAGCGCGCCGGTGGCGGGCGGGATGACGGGGAGGCTCAGCGCGCCGGCCGTGATCTGCGTGGCCGTGATTGCGGCCTGCGGTGCGCGGGCCAGCGCGGCAAAGGCATCGGCCGACAGCCGCAGCACCGGCAGCGGATGGGCGAACATCGCCGCCGCGATCAGCGCGCCCAGCGTGACCACGTCCTCATCCTCGCAAAACACCAGCGCCGCCGGCGCGCGGCCGGTGAGCGCGAGGTCGAGCAGCACACCCGACCCGGTGCAGGACCCGCGCGTGGTGGGCATCATCAGGATGCTGCCGGTCACGCAACGCCCATGCAGCGGGTGATGCACGTCGATGATGCAGCCGGTGGCGGGGTCGATCCCGCCCCAGAAGCTCAGCGCCTCGGTGGTGGCGATCACCGGGCCGGCGGCGGTGCCGGCGAGGATGCTTTGGGCGCGCTGTGTCATGTGACTACAAATCCATGTGCAAAGGGGTCTCGGTCGTCGATGAAGATCGTGTTGAAGCCGGTCATCCGCGCCCATCCCGCGACCGAGGGGATGATGGCCGCGCGGTCGGCCACGGTTGTCGCCGCCTCCACCCGGCCATGAAACAGCGAGCCGATGATCGATTCGTGGACAAAGGCATCGCCCACCGCCAGCCGCCCTTTGGCCGCCAGTTGCGCCATCCGGGCCGAGGTGCCGGTGCCGCAGGGCGACCGGTCGATCGCCTTGTCGCCATAGAACACCGCATTGCGCGCATGGGCCTGCGGGTGGCGCGGCGCGCCGGTCCACAGGATATGCGACAGGCCGTTGATGGCGGGGTGCAGCGGGTGGGTGAAGTCGTATTTCGCGTTCAGCGCGGCGCGCAGTTTCGGCGAGAGGCCGATCAGCGCGCCCGCGGTGAAATCGGCGATGTCGCGAAACGCCTTCTGCGGCTCGACGATGGCGTAGAAATTGCCCCCATAGGCGACATCGACCACCACCTCGCCCAAGCCTTCGACCTGCACCGTCAGCCCCTCGCTGTGCAGGAAGGCGGGGACATTGGTGAGGCGGACCTCTTCGACGAAACGCCCTTCCTGCCGGTAGGTGATATCCACCTTGCCCGCCGGCGCGTCGATCGACAGCCGGCCGGGCGCGCGGGGCGTGATCAGGCCATTCTCGATCCCCATCGTCACCGTGCCGATGGTGCCATGCCCGCACATCGGCAGGCAGCCCGAGGTCTCGATAAAGAGCACGCCGACGTCGCAATCGTCCCGCGTCGGCGGATAGAGGATGGAGCCCGACATCATGTCATGCCCGCGCGGCTCGAACATCAGGCCGGTGCGGATCCAGTCGAATTCGCGCAGGAAATGCGCGCGCCGTTCGAGCATCGTGTCCCCGTCGAGCCGTGGCCCGCCGCCCGCGACCAGCCGCACGGGGTTGCCGCAGGTATGCCCGTCGATGCAGGAGAATGTATGGGTCGTCATCGGTCAGAACCTTTGTGGAGAGAACGGGGCGAGCGGGATGGCGGGCGGCTGGCCGGTGAGCAGGTCGGCCACCAGCCGCGCGGTGCCTGCGGACTGCGTGAGGCCAAGGTGGCCATGGCCAAAGGCATAGGTCACGCGGCGGGTGGCGCGCGCAGGGCCGATGGCGGGCAGGCTGTCGGGCAGCGAAGGGCGAAAGCCCATCCATTGCGTTCCACCGCTGGTGCGCAGCCCCGGCAGGAACCGCGCGGCCTTGGCCAGCATCGCAGTGGCGCGCTGGTAATTGGGCGGCAGCGACAGGCCGCCAAGCTCGACCGCGCCGCCGACGCGGATCCCCGTGGACAGCCGCGACACGACAAAGCCGTGCCCGCCAAATGTCACCTGCATGCGCAGGTCAAAGGCATCGCCGGGCAGGGTGGTGTTATAGCCCCGCTCGGTCTCGAGCGGGATGCGCTCGCCAAGGCTCTCCGCGATCCGGTGCGAATGGGCGCCGGCGGCGACCACGACCTGCGCCGCGCGCAGGCTGTCGGCGCCGGTCAGCACCGCGACGCCCGCATCATCGGCGCGCAGGCCCGTGACCTCGGCCAGATGCAGGGTGCCGCCTGCGGCCCGGAAATGCGCCGCGAGCGCCTCGGTATAGATCCTCGGGTCGGCGATGGAATACCAGCCGGGGGTGAATGTGCCATGGGTGAATTGCGGCGACAGCCCCGGTTGCAGCGCCGCCATGCCGGCGGGGTCGAGATGTTCAAAGGCGATGCCATGCCGCGCGCGCGCCTCCCAGCCCGGCAGGCTCGCCTCGAACGCCGCGCGGCCCTCATAGACCTCCAGATTGCCGCGCTTGTGCAGCATCGCGCTCGTGCCGGTCGCGGCGAGGAAGGGCTCGAGCGCGGCCTTGGACAGGTCCATGAGCGCGGTCTGCGCCGCGACCGATGCCGCCACCCGGCCGGGCGCACAGGCCCGCCAGAAGCGATACATCCACGGCGCGATGCGCAGCGCATAGGCCGGCGGGATGGAGAGCGGCCCGAGCGGGTCCAAGAGCCAGCGCGGTGCCTTGCGCAGGATGCCGGGCGAGGCCAGCGGCAGGATGTCGGTAAAGGCGAACGCCCCCGCATTGCCCGCCGAGGCGCCGGCGGCGGGGCCGGTCCTGTCGATCACCATGACGCGCAGACCGCGCCCCTGCGCGGCAATCGCCACGCTCAGTCCGACGACGCCCGCGCCGATCACGATCACATCCGGCTGGCACATGGTTAGCGGACGCTCGAGAGGAACTTCTGCGTTTCGCCGTTCTGCGGCGCGCCGAAGATCTGGTCGGGACTGCCGATCTCGGCCATCACGCCCTGATGAAAGAACGCCACCCGGTCCGACACGTCGCGGGCAAAGCTCATCTCGTGGGTGACGCAGATCATCGTCATCCCCTCTTCGGCCAGCATCTTGAGCGTGTCCAGCACCTCGCCCACCAGTTGCGGGTCGAGCGCGGAGGTGACTTCGTCGAACAGCATGTAGGCGGGCTCCATCGCCAGCGCGCGCGCAATCGCCATGCGCTGCTGCTGGCCCCCCGACAGGCGCCCCGGATAGACCCTGAGCTTGTCCGCCAGCCCCACATGGGTGAGCTGCTTGACCGCCATCGCCTCGGCCTCGGCGCGCGGCACGCCCTTGACCTTGCGCGGGGCGAGCATGACGTTGTCGAGCACGGTGAGATGCGGGAAGGCATTGAACTGCTGGAACACGATGCCGACATTCTGGCGCAGCTTGTTGAGGTTGGTGGCGCGCGCATGCACCTCGGTCCCGTCGATCAGGATGCGGCCACTGTCGATCGGCTCCAGCCCGTTGATGCAGGTGAGCAGGGTCGATTTGCCCGACCCCGACCCGCCGATGATCGTCACCACCTCGCCATTGGCGACGGTCAGGTCGATCCCCTTGAGCACCTCAAGCGCGCCAAAGGATTTGCGGACATTCTCGATCTCAATCATGGGGCGACCACCGGCGTTCGAGGTACCCGCCAAAGCGGGCGATGGGAAAACTCATCAGGAAATAGATCAGCCCGCAGACGATCAGGATGAACAGCGGCTCCTGAAGCCGGGTGATCAGGATCTGCGAGGATTTCAGCAATTCGTTCAGCCCCAGCCAGAGCACCAGCGCGCTATCCTTCATCACCCCGAGCGTCAGGCCGATCCAGGCCGGCAGCGACACCCGCGTCGCCAGCGGTGCCACGATATAGCGCATGTCCTGCACCCAGCTCAGCCCCAGCGAACGCGCCGCCCGGCGCGTCGTGACCGGCACCGCGTCGATGCCTCCGCGCACGATCTCGGTGCAATAGGCAGCGGTATAGAGCGACAGGACCACGCAGGAGGTCGTGAAGGGCGGCCAGCCGAACTGCGCGATGGCCTGAAAGGCATTGGCCAGCACAAGCTGGATCAACAGCGGCACCGAGCGGAAGATGTCGAGCAGGAACGTGAGCGGGATCGCCCACCACGGCCCGATCTGCACCCGGATCACGCCAAAGACGATGCCCATCACCGTCCCCGCCGCGACCGACACACCCGTGACAGCCAGCGTCAGGCCAGCGCCCTTGAGCAGGAACATCAGGTCATTGAAGGTCATCGCCGTCTGGAACATGCGCGCCTCTCAATACCGGAACAGCCGCCAGGCGATCAGCCGGGCGGCAAGGGTGACGGCCTTGGTGATCAGGTAAAAGATCACCGCCGCCATGGCGAAAAACTCGAAGGTGCGGAACGAGCGCGCGTTGAGTTCCTGCGTGACGCCGGCGAGGTCCATGTTCATCCCCACCGTGACGCCGAGCGAGGTCATCAGGATCGCCCAGACCATCTGGTTGGTCATCGGCAGGAACGCCACGCGCAGCATCTGCGGCGCAACGATCATGCGGAACGCCTGCAATTGCGTCATCCCCAGTGACCGCGCCGCGCGCGTCTGCGTCTCGGGGATCGCCTTGAGCGCGCCGCGGAAATTCTCGGCCAGATAGCCGGCGTTGTTGAAGGTGATGCCGGCCAGCAGCGCGGCATAGGGGCTCAGGTGGATGCCGAAACTGCCCAGCCCGAAATGCGCCATGTAGATCTGGAACAGCGCAGGCGTATTGCGCGCGACCTCGACCCAGGTGGCGGCCAGCGCCGTCAGCGCGCGATAGCCCGACATCCGCATCAGCATCAGCAGCAGCGCAAAGGCCAGCCCCAACGCCATCGACAACAGCGCGACCTCGAGCGTGACCAGCGCCCCGTCGAGCATCCGCGGCAGCGACCGCATCGCCTGATTCCAGTGAAAGGTGTAGTTGAACATGCCCGGTGCGCCCCCCGCTGCACGGTCGGACGGCGCGGGGTGAGCGCGCCGTCCTCGCGGTCTCTAGGATGTGCTCAGCGGTAGGTGCCGTCAACCGTCAGGCCGGGGATCTCGCCGCCGATCCATTTTTCATACAGCTCGTCATAACGGCCGGTCCGCACCTGCTGGTTCACGAACAGGTTGAGGTAGTTGATCATCCCGTATTCCTCGCGCAGCGTGAACAGCGCGACATAATCGGTGTCAAAGGGCGCAAAGCCCACAACCGACAGGCCCGGATAGTTGCCCGACTGCACATTCGCCTGCGCCACGGTCGAGGTGGACACGGTCGCGTCGATCTGGCCCTGGCTCAGCGCCAGGAACACGTCGGACTGGGTCTGGTAGGGCCGGAACGCACCGCCGCCCCACTGGGTCACATAGTCCTCGAGCGCGATGGCCTCATAGGTGCCGGCCGTGGCGCCGACCGTCTTGCCGGCCATATCCTCGAACGAGGCGATGCCGGAGGCGTCGTTCGCGGTCACGACCATCTCGAAGGCGAAATAGGGGATCGAAAAGCCGACCGTCTTGGCCCGCTCGAGCGTGTCCGAGGTCGAGGCGACACCGACATCGACGCGGCCCGACATCAGTGCGGGAATGCGCTCGGGAAAGGGGGTCTCGACGATTTCGGCATCGACACCCAGCGCGGCGGCGAGGTCGTTGCAATAATCGACGTCAAAGCCGATCGGGTTGTTGTCGGCGTCCCGCATCCCCATCGGCGGAAAGTCGAGCACGACGGCACAGCGCAGCGTGCCCGACGAGATGATGTCATCCAGCTTGTCTGCGGATGCGGTCGTGGCAATCGCGGCGGCGGCCACGACACCAAAGGCAAGAATAGAGGATTTCATGATGGTCTCCCTGTTCTGGTCGATGCATTGGGCGCGATCGGGTTTGGTCCCCGGACTCGACCTGTCAGAAGTATTCCCCGACGCCCCGGCGAAAGCAATCAAAAATACATAAAATATACAAACAGTATGCGCGGTTCGCGGCTTCCTGTTGCCGGGTGTCGCGGCTTTGCCTATTCCTTGGCGGGCGGCGACGTGATGTCAGTGCCGCGCAGGCCGGAGGGATAGACCATGACCCAGACCATCACCGTCACGATTGCCGCCTTGCAGGCCCGGATGGAGGCGATCCTTGCCGGGGCGGGCCTGTCCGGGGTGCAGGCGGCCGCGGTGGCGCGGGTGATCGTCGCGGGCGAGCGGGACCATTGCAAATCGCATGGCGTCTACCGCGCCGAAGGCATCCTGCGCACCGTCAAGGCGGGCAAGGTGGACCCCGCCGCCATGCCGGTGCTGACCGGGGATGTCGATACCGCCGTGGTGCATGTCGATGCGCGGCACGGCTTTTCCAACGCGGCCTTTGACCTTGGCCTGCCAGAGCTTGTCGCGCGGGCGCGGCGGTTTGGCATCGCGGCGTTGGTGGTCAATGACTGCACCCATTTCGCCGCTCTCTGGCCCGAAGTCGAGGCGGTCGCGGCGCATGGTCTTGCCGCGCTTGCGATGTGCCCGAGCTATGCCTCGGTCGCGCCGGTGGGCGGCACAAGCCCGCTGCTGGGAACCAATCCCTTTGCCTTTGGCTGGCCGCGCCCCGGCACCACGCCCTATGTCTTCGACTTTGCCACCTCGGTCGCCGCGCGTGGCGAGATCGAATTGCACCGCCGGGCGGGCAAACCGCTGCCCGAGGGCTGGGCGATCGACGCCGCCGGCGCGCCCACGACCGACCCTGTGGCGGCGCTTGCCGGGGCGATGCTGCCCTTTGGCGGGCACAAGGGGTCGGCCATCGGCACGATGATCGAGCTTTTGGGCGGGGTGATGATCGGCGACATGACCAGCCCCGAGGCGCTGGCCCATCTGGGCACCACCGCGCTCTTGCCGCATCACGGCGAATTGGTGATCGCGCTCGATCCCGCGCATTTCGCGGCGGGCCGGCCCGGCGATGTCTTTGCCCGTGCCGAGGGCCTGTTCGACGCCATCGCGGGGCAGGGCGCGCGCCTGCCGTCGCAGCGCCGCTTTGCCGCGCGCGCGCTGTCGCAGGCCGAGGGGATCACGCTGACGGCGGCAGAGGTGGCGATCCTCGACCGGCTGGCAGACCAGGGGCTCGACGCGGTGGAGTGAGGGCGCGCCGCCGTCGGCAAAGCAGGCTGAACGTCGCACCCCGCCCGCAACAGCCGCAACGCGGCCAGGGCAACACCCGACCGCCCCCCCCCGGGCGGTCGCTGCCCTGTGTCGCGCCCCTCAGACCTTGAGCCGGGCCACCACGCCGGGCTGCTGGCTCCAGCTTGCATACCAGGTCTCGAACAGTCGCAACTGCGTCGCGACAAAGCCCTTCTGGCTCGCCGTCAGCTCATCCGTCGGGTTGAAGTGCAAGGTGTAGTCCGCCTCACCCTTCAGCACCAGCATATGCTTGAAATACAGAACCAGATCAGGGCCTTCGTCAAAGGACGACAGCACCGCCAGCGCCGCCTCGAGTTCGAGCGCGCGGGCTCGCGCCTCGGCGTCGCCGGCCGCCGCTGCCTTGCACAGCGCGACCAGCGTGAGCACCTCGCGCGGCAGCACGCAGCCGATCCCGGTGATCGCGCCCACCGCGCCGCAATTGACGAAACCGTGGAACACGGCCGTATCGACCCCCACCATCAGCGTCACGCCCTCATTGCCCGAGGTGATGAATTCGGCCGCATAGCGCAGGTCGGCGGGGCCGCCGAACTCCTTGAACCCGACAAGGTTCGGATGCTCTGCGCGCAGGGCAAAGAACAGGTCGGCGCGGGTGGCAAAGCCATAATAGGGGCTGTTGTAGATCACGGCGGGCAGGGTCGGCGCGGCAGAGAGGATCGCCTTGAAATGGTGGCGCTGCGCGGTCACCGAGGGGCCGCGTGACAGCACGCGGGGGATCACCATCAGCCCATGCGCGCCCACGCGCGCGGCATGTTCGGCATGGGCCACGGCGGTCGCTGTGTTCACCGCGCCGGTGCCCACGATCACCCGCAGCCCGGCATCGACCAGCCGCGCCACACCCTCCATCCGCTGCGCGTCGGTCAGCAGCGGCCAGTCCCCCATCGACCCGCAATAGACCACCGCCGCCATCCCCGCCGCGACCAGTTCGCGCCCCTTGCGCACCAGCCCGTCAAAATCCGGCTGGCGGTCGGCGGTGCAGGGGGTCATCAGCGCCGGCACCACGCCGGAAAAGATGTCGGATGTCATGTCGGTCTCCTCATGGGCCTGTCGGGGCGCGTCGCTGCGGCCCGCGCGGGTCGCGACTCTGCTGTCGCCGTCAAGTATAGCAATTGTATTTTTCTTGTCGACAAGATTTCGAGCCCTGTCCGGCGGACCCTCAGAGCGCGATGTCCTGCCGGTCGTCGCGGGCAAAGAGGGTCTGGATCTTGCGCACGATCTGGTCGGCATGGGCCTTGGCCAGCCGGTCGGCCGCGTCGATGTCGCGCGCGGCGATTGCGGCGACCATCGCCTCGTGTTCCTCGACATAGATCTGGGGCAGGCGGTCGTCGAAGGCCTGGTAATAAAGCCGCAGGATCCGGCGCCCTTCGTCCAGCAGGCGGCAGAACAGCGCGGTATAATAGGGGTTGCGCCCGGCCTCGGCGATGGCGGCGTGAAAGTCGCGGTTCGTCGCGATCATCCCCAGCGCGTCCTGCGCGGCGACCGCTGCGGCAAACGCGACCTGATGTGCGCGGATCGGGACCAGATCCGCGGGCCGGTGGTGCTGTGCGGCGAGGCGTGTCGTCACGCGATACATCAGCGTGATCGCGTCAAAGAAGGTGTTGAGCCCCAGAAAGTCGATCGGCGCGACCATGGTGGACCGGTTCGGCAGCGTCGCCACCAACCCCTCACCCGACAGCCGCACCAGCGCCTCGCGGATCGGCGTGCGCGACATCGCGAAACGCTCGGCCAGTTGCACCTCGTCGATCGGGCTGCCGGGGAGCAAGGTCAGGTCGAGGATCTCGTCGCGCAGCACATCATAGACCAGCTTGACACCGGACCCGCGCTTGCGCTCGGGCGAGGGGCTGGCAGGGGGCGTGGTCATCGGGCGATCCTTGTTGTCGACAGGACAAATACTTTTTGTCCTGCCCACAAGCAACCGCTTCCGAAGCAGCCAGACCGCCCGATGTCAGATCGACACCCGCGCCAGCAGCTTTTCCCGGTCGATCCGCGCCTTTGGCTCGCGCAGCACCACGCTGCCCCGGTTCAGCGCCACGAATTCGTCCGCCAGACCAAAGGCAAAGTCAAAGAACTGCTCGACCAGCACGATGGCGATCTCTCCCTCGTCGCGCAACGCGGCAATGACCCGGCCGATCTGGGTGATGATATTGGGCTGGATGCCCTCGGTCGGCTCGTCCAGAAGCAGCACGCGCGGCCGCGCGATCAGCGCGCGGGCGATGGCAAGCTGCTGCTGCTGCCCGCCTGAAAGGTCGCCGCCGCGCCGGTCCTTCATCTCGGCCAGCACCGGAAACAGGTCGAATATCCGCGCGGGGATGCTGCGGTCGCCCGGCGGCAGGCAGGCAAAACCGGTTTGCAGGTTCTCGGTCACGGTCATCAGCGCAAACACCTCGCGCCCCTGCGGCACATAGGCGATGCCCGCGCGCGCGGCCTGAAAGGCGCTCAGATGCACCAGCGGCCGCCCGTCGAGCGTGATGCTGCCGCCCGCATGGGGGTGGCGCCCGGCGATGGCCTTGAGCAGGCTGGTCTTGCCCACGCCATTGGTGCCCATCACCGCCGTCACCTGCCCCGGCCGCGCGATCAGATCGACCCCGTTGAGGATCTGGCTTTGCCCGTATTTGAGTGTGAGTCCCGTGACTTCCAGCATCTTTCAGCGCCCCAGATAGACGTCGATCACGTCCTTGTTCTGCGTCACATGGTCGAGGCTGCCCTCGGCCAGCACCGCCCCCTCGTGCAGCACCGTGACCTTGCAATTGAGCCTGCGCACGAACTCCATGTCATGCTCGACCACCACCACCGCGCGGTCCTGCGCGGCGCGCACCAGAAGAGCCGTGGTATGCTCGCGCTCGGCCGGGGTCATGCCGGCGGCGGGTTCGTCCACCAGCAACAGCCGCGGGTCCTGCGCCAGCAGCATCCCGATCTCGAGCCATTGCTTCTGCCCGTGGCTGAGCTCGCCCGCAGGCCGCGCGAGCGCGTCGGTCAGGCCGATCTCGTCGGCGATGGCGCGGATGCGGGTTTCGGTGTCGGGGCCGGGGCGAAACAACAGCACGTCAAGCGGGGCGCGCTTGTCGCGCAGCGCCATGGCGAGGTTCTCGCGAACGCTCTGCGCCTCGAACACGGTGGGGCGCTGGAACTTGCGCCCGATCCCGGCACGGGCGATCTGGCTTTCGTTCATGTCGAGCAGGGACAGGTTGGCCTCGCCAAATGTCACCCGGCCACTGTCGGGCCGTGTCTTGCCGGTGATGATGTCCATGAAGGTGGTCTTGCCCGCGCCATTGGGCCCGATCACCGCGCGCAGGCCGACCGCGTCGATCTGCATCGACAGGTTGTTGATCGCGCGGAAGCCGTCAAAGGTCACGCTGACGCCCGAAACTTCGAGAAGCGAGGTCATGGCTGCCCCTCCTCGCGCCGCCAGGCGCTGTCATCGGGGCCGAAGTCGCCCTGCCGGTCGGGCACAGGCTTGACCACGAGATAGTCGAAGAGCCCGCCGATCCCCTTGGGAAAGAAGAGCGTGACCGCGACAAACGAGAGGCCCAGCAGCACCAGCCACCAGTCGGTCCAGCGGATGACGTAAAAGCCGAGGTCGATGTTGGGTGCGGCGCCGCCGGTGAACCAGGACGACAGGAGCGACACCAGCGCCGCGCCGATCACCGCGCCGTAAAGCCGCCCACGCCCGCCGATGGCGACCCAGACCGCAAGGTAGATCGAGGCGATGGGCGCGATCTCGGCCGGGTTGATGATGCCGGCCTGCGGGTAGTAGAGCGCGCCCGCGAGGCCTGCGACGACGGCGGTGAGGGTGAATACGAAGAGCTTGTAGCTTTCCACATGGTAGCCGAGGAAGCGCACCCGCGCCTCGTCGTCGCGGATCGCGCGCACGACCGAGCCGAACTTGCCCGAGATGACCCAGGCGAAGAGCAGATAGCCCAGGCCCAGCGCCAGCGCCGAGGCCCAGAAGAACCACAGCGACAGCACGTCCTGCCCCAGATGGTCGAGGCCGGGGATGTTCTGCAGGCCCGAGAGCCCGTTGTTGCCGCGCAGCCCGCTGTCGTTCTGGAAGAGGTAGAGCGAGAGCGCCAGCGTCATCGCCTGCGTGAGGATCGACAGATAGACGCCGGTCACGCGCGAACGGAAGGCGAGCCAGCCGAACACCAGCGCGAGCAGCCCCGGCACCAGCACCACCGCCATCAGTTGCAGCGGCAGGCTGCCCGCGAAGGCCCAGAGCGGCGGAAACTCGGCCGCGCCCACGACGCCGAAGATCTGCGTGCCGATGGCATCGACGACCTCTCTCTCGGTTGGCGGCAGTGGCGCGTTGACCAGCGAAGCCACGACGATCTGTTCGGTGCGCGCATACATCAGCCACATGCCGATGGCATAGCCGCCGATCCCGAAAAAGGCGAAATGGCCGAGGCTGAGGATGCCGCAATAGCCCCAGACGACATCCATCGCCACCGCGATGAGGCACAGGCAGAGCGTCTTGCCCAGCGTCTTGACAAAGGAGGTCGAGACGAGGCCGAGGCCGAGATGCGAGAGCACGGTCACGGCGAGGGTGAAGAGCGCGAGCGCCAGCAGGAACCACAGCACGGAGGGGTTTCTGGCGATGAAGGACTGTCTCATGGGTGGCGCCTTTGCCGGAGGGATTTCGCCCTGCTGCGCAGGGCGACCGGGAGGGGGGCTCTGCCCCCCGCCCGCGCCTGCCGGCGCGGACTCCCCCCGGGATATTTGGGGCCAAAAGATGCAGGCAGGGGCGGCCTCATGCGCCTGCCGCCCGGCCCTTGAGTGCGACGATGCCCTTGGGGCGGAACTGGATGAAGATGATGATGAAGAGGATCATGTAGGTCTGTGCCGCCAGCGTGTTGGACGGGTTGAACCATTCGATCCCCTTTTGCAGGAAGCCGATCAGCGCGGCGCCGGCGAGCGTGCCCCAGACATTGCCGACGCCGCCCACGACCACGGTCATGAAGCTTTGCACGATGTAGCCTGCGCCCATTTCCGACGTGACCTGCGCGTAAAGGCCGATGGCGACGCCTGCGATGCCCGCGATGCCCGAGCCCAGCCCGAAGGTCAGCATGTTGATGCGGTCGGGGTTGATGCCCATCGACGCCGCCATGCCGGGGTTTTGCGTGACCGCGCGCACCTCGAGCCCGAGGCGGGTGCGTTTGAGCACGTAGAGCAGCAGGGCGAGGAAGATCAGCGCCAGCACGAAGATCGCGATGCGGATGTTGGAGATGCCGATCACGTCATTGTAGCTGACCGCGCCCGAGAGCCAGCTTGGCGCGGTCAGGGGCCGGGCCTGGGTGCCGAAGATGTTCTTGGCGAGTTGTTGCAGGGCGATGGAGATGCCGAAGGTCGCCAGCAGCGTTTCCAGCGGGCGGTGGTAGAGCCAGCGGATCACCGTCCGCTCCATCGCCACGCCTGCGCCGAAGGTCACGGCAAAGGCCAGCGGCAATGCCACCAGCAGCGACAGGGTATAGTCGGGGATGAAAAGCTGCACGACATAGCCGGTATAGGCGCCCATCATGATGAATTCGCCATGCGCCATGTTGATGACGCCCATCACGCCGAATGTGATCGCGAGACCGATGGCGGCGAGGAAGTAGATCGACGCCAGCGAGAGCCCGTCGAGGCTGAGGTCGATGGTCTGGTGCAGGGCGAGTTTGGTGTTGATGCCGGCGAGCACCTCCTGCGCGGCTGTCGTCACGGCGCGGTCGGGTTCTGTATAGGCGAGGAAAAAGACATGGGCGGCCACGGCGGCCTCTTGCGCCTCTTGTGTCACCAGCGGCGGCACGGCGCCCGCAGCGGCAAGTCGGGCGTAGGCGGCGGCGCGGGCGTCGTCGGTGTCGAGCGTGCGCACCTGCACGCCCGCGACCTGCCCGTCCTCGATGGCGGCGACCAGTGCGGCGCGGATCGCGGCGGCTTCGGTCCGGGGTGGGGCCAGCGCTTCGGCCACGAGGCGGTCATAGGCGGCGGCCAGAGACAGATCGGCGCTGCCCGGCGTCAGGCGCTGTGCGAGGTTGATGCCTTCGGGCAGGGTCGCGGCCACGCCCGCCGTGGTGGCGAGCGTCTGCGCCAGCGCGGCGCGCACATCGACGCTCAGATCGCCCGCAAGCCCCTCGATCGCGGCGACGCGGGTGGCGCTGTCGGTCTCGAAGCGGGCCGACATCAGCCTTTCGAGCCGCACCTTGCGGGTCAGCAGCGCGGGGTCGTCTTCGTCCGGGATCGCCTCGCGCAGGGCGTCGAGCAAGTCGGCCGAAGGGCTGCGGGCGATGGCATCGACGGCGGCGGTGCGGCGCGCGAGATCGGGGTCGCGCAACTGGAACAGCACGAGGCCGGTGCCGATCACGCCGCGCACGCCGGCATTGGGGATGAGCTGCGTCAGGCTGCGCGGCGGGGCGGTGCCGGCGGGCGCGCCGGTCGCGATGTCGAACAGCTCAAAGCCGCTGTCGGTCGCGATGGCGAGAAAGAACAGCCCGTCCGCGTTGCGCTGCCAGACCTCGCGGTTCTGCCAGCGCTCGAGGAATACCGGCACCGCGGGCAGGCCGCTGTCCACCAGCACTTCGATCACCGCGCCCACCGTGCGCCGCGACGGGGCGGCGATGGCCTCGGCATTGGCCTGAAGCAGCGCCTGCAGATCGTCGGACGGGGTCTGGGCCTGGGCCTGGGCCGGGGTCTGGGCCGGGGTCTGGGCCGGGGTCTGGGCCTGCAGGGCAGGTGTGACCAGCCACAGGGACATGGCGAAGAAGAGGGCACGGAGCATCGGGATGTCCTGACGGGGTGGGCAGGGATGGGCGGGCAGGGATGGGCGGGCAGGGATGGGCGGGCAGGGATGGGCGGGCAGGGATGGGCGGGCAGTGGGGGGGATGCGCGGCGGCGGGGCCGCGCATCCGGCGGTCACATCAGTAGTTCGACGTGAGCTGCACGCAGGTGTTGGTCTCGGTGTTGTACATGCCGCAGCCCAACGTCTGCCAGTCGCTGGTCAGCACCGCGCTTTCGGGCAGGTAGTCTGTCCAGGCGTCGCCTTCGACCTCGCCGGTCTGGCTGATGATGTCGAACTGGCCATCGGCGCGGATTTCGCCGATCAGCACCGGCTTGGCGAGGTGGTGGTTGGGCAGCATCACCGCGGTGCCGCCGGTCAGGTTCGGAAACTCCTGCCCATACATCGCCGCGCGCACGGCATCGACATCGGTGGTGCCGGCCTGCGTGACCGCATTCACCCACATGTTGAAGCCGATGTAATGCGCCTCCATCGGGTCGTTGGTCACGCGCTCGGGCCCGGCAAAGGCCTTCCACGCCTCGATAAAGGCGGCGTTGGCCTCGGTATCGGCGGATTGGAAGTAGTTCCAGGCGGCAAGGTGGCCGACAAGCTCGGAGGTGTCGAGGCCCGAAAGCTCTTCTTCACCGACCGAGAAGGCCACGACGGGAATGTCATCGGCGCTGACGCCAGCGGCGGCGAGTTCCTTGTAAAAGCCGATGTTGGCGTCGCCGTTGATGGTCGAGATCACGCCGACCTGCTGGCCGCCCGCGCCCAGTGCCACGACATCGCCCACGATCGTCGCCCAGTCGGAATGGCCGAAGGGGGTGTAGTTGACAAAGATGTTTTCCTCCGGGATCCCCTTGGAGATCAGGTAGGCCTGCAGGATGTTGTTCGTGGTGCGCGGATAGACATAGTCGGTGCCGAGCAGGGCAAAGGTCTCAACGCCGAGCTCTTCGAGGAAATAGTCCACCGCCGGGATCGCCTGCTGGTTCGGCGCGGCGCCGGTGTAGAACACGTTGCGGCTCGATTCCTCGCCCTCGTATTGCACGGGGTAGAACAGCAGGCCGTTGAGCTCTTCGAGCACCGGCAGCACCGATTTGCGGCTCACGCTGGTCCAGTTGCCAAAGATCACATCGACCTCGTTCACGGTCAGCAACTCGCGCGCCTTTTCCGCAAAGAGCGGCCAGTCAGAGGCAGGGTCCACGACCACCGGCTCGATCTGGCAGCCCAGAAGGCCCCCGGCCGCGTTCTGCTGGGCGATCAGCATCAGCATCACGTCCTTGAGCGTCGTTTCCGAAATCGCCATGCTGCCCGAGAGCGAGTGCAGCACGCCGACCTTGATCGGGCAATCCTGCGCGAGCGCGCCGCCCGCAGAGGCCATGATGGCCACGGCCGACAGGGCCGCCAGTTTGGGTGTCATCGTCATGTATCCAGTCCCCGGTCATGTGCCGCAGGGCCAGCGCAGTGTGACGGAGCAATCGCAAAGACTTGCATCCATCCCCCCCGATGCTAGGTCACTGAGGCAGCTTTTACGTTGCAGTCGCGTGGGGGTTGTCATCTTGCCGGATTGCATCCTCACGCGACATCTTTCAGGCCGTCTGTGGGGCCGGTCGGGCCGCCACGCCGATCATCAAGAACAGCGTGACGGCAGGCCGCAACGCAGAGCTTTGCGGGCGCAGAAACTATCGGGGCAACTGCAACTTTTTCGGGCAGATACGCCAACACAGCCCATTTTTCGCGCTGCGCCTGACCGCCTCACCGCTTTACCGGGCCGACGCGCGGCCGTGGGTCGCTAGAGATCAAAGGTCGCAAAGACCGGCACATGGTCGCTGGGTTGCGTCCAGCCGCGCGCCGCGCGCAGGATGCGGCTGCCATGCGCGGCACCGGCGATATCGGCTGTGGCCCAGATATGGTCGAGCCTGCGCCCCTTGTCCGCCGCGTCCCAGTCGGCGGCACGGTAGGACCACCAGCTATAGAGCAACCCCGTGGGAATATCGGCGCGCGTCACATCGACCCATCCGCCCGCCTCCTGCGTCTCGCCCAGATGTGCAACCTCGATGGGCGTGTGCGACACGATCTTGAGCAGGGCCTTGTGGCTCCAGACGTCATCCTCGCGCGGCGCGATGTTGAGGTCGCCCACCAGGATCGCGCGGGCGGGCAGGGTGGTGCGGAAATGGTCGCGCATCTGGGTGAGGTAGTCGAGCTTCTGGCCGAACTTCTCGTTTTCCTTGCGGTCGGGGATGTCGCCGCCCGCGGGCACATAGCAATTGTGGATCACCACGCCGCTGTCGAGCCGCGCGGCCACATGGCGCGCATGGCCGAGCTGCGCGAAATCCTCGCTCCCCGCATCTGTCAGCGGCAGTTTCGACAGGATCGCGACGCCGTTATAGCCCTTTTGCCCGCGCGCGACCATGTGGGTGTAGCCCAGGGCGCGGAACTGCTCGAGGGGGATCTTGTCCACCGGCGCCTTGCATTCCTGCAGGCAGAGGATGTCGGGCGTCTCTTCCGCCAGCAACCGCGCGACGAGGCTCTCGCGCAGGCGGATCGAATTGATGTTCCATGTGGCGAGGGTGAAAGGCATCGCAGGGGTTCCGTTGGCCAGAGGGGTCGGACCGCCCCGACCTACTGCGCTTTGCCGCCGGTGTGAACCGCCTTGCCAGCGTGATTGCGCAAAGACCTGCGGGCCGCTAGCGTCAGGCAAACACTGGGTGGAGGCTGGACGATGCGGTGGCTTGCGGTTCTTGTGGGGATAGTCCTTGGTTCGGCTGTGGCTGCGCAGGATCTGGGGACAATCACGCTGCGCAACGGCGGGCAGACCCATGACTTTGCCGTGCGCAGAGACCACGCCGGCCGGGAAAGCAGCTGGAGTGGCTATGCCGACACGCCTCGCGATGCGACCCTGACGGCGCGGGGCGATCATGCCGATGGCAGCGTCCTGACGCTCCAGATCGATGTGCAGGGGGGCAGGGCCACCTACCTATGGTTCCAGATGCGGGCCCCCGACGGTCAGAGCTGGGACGGGTCGAGCAACGACGGCATGAGCGTCACCCTGACCCGGATGCAGGTCGAATGGCCGTGGCTGCGGATCGCGGGCGACTATTCCGGCCCGGTCGGCGCGGCCGGTGCCGCGACGCGGGCCTCGCCGGTGCGCGGCCGCTTTGACCTGCGCCTGCCCTTGCAGGACAGTGCGCCGACCCCGCCCTCCTGACCCGCGGATGCGGGCTGCGCGCCGAGCCATGCCGGGCAGATGGCAAAAGGCGCGCCGGTGTGACCCGACGCGCCCTTGCCGACCAATAACCCGGCCGACACACACGACATTCAGTTGATGGTGTAGCTGCCCAGTTCGCAGATGTTCACCGTATCTTCGAGAACCTCGCCGTCATCGAACACCAGACGCAGGTCATAGTCGCATTGCGCGCGGCCATCGGCGATGGTCACCGACGCGCGCGACCCGTCGGGCAGGACGTCGGCGCCGAGGATGTCATCTTCCCACACGCCCACATCGGCGGGCGAGCTGTAGAACTCCATCAGGGTCGCGCCCGAGTTGTTGATCAACTCATAGTCCATGTCCTGGGCCTTGGCAGGCACCGCGAACGCCAGAACGAGCGCGGAAGAGGTGGCAAGCCGTTTCATCGAGATCATGTCTCAGAACCTTTCTTTTGAGCCGTTGGGCCCGTAACGCGCTGTTCGCGCCGGAACGTCATATGGCAATCGATACCGATTGTGCATCTGCTATCCAATATCATCGCGCAAATCGGTTACCGGCACCTGACCAGGCAGACGAAAATGACGCAAACGACGGCCAATGCGCAACAAAATGGCCCGCAACATGCTGCGGGCCTTCTGTGGGGTGGGACTGTGCCGTGGCAAGCTGTGCCGTGTCAAGCTGTGCCGCGGCAAGGTGCGCCGGGTCGCGGCAGGCCGTGATCGGGGCGCCGTGACCGGGGCGCCGTGACCGGGGCGCCGTCACCGGGGCGCCGTCACCGGGGCGCCGTCACCGGGGCGGTATCAGGCCACGAGCCGGTAGCCGCCCGATTCCGTGACCAGAAGCCGCGCGTTCGACGGGTCGGCCTCGATCTTTTGGCGCAGCCGGTAGATGTGGGTTTCCAGCGTATGCGTCGTCACCCCGGCATTATAGCCCCAGACCTCGTGCAACAGCACGTCGCGCGGCACCACGCCATCGGTCGCGCGGTAGAGGTATTTGAGGATGTTGGTTTCCTTTTCCGTCAGCCGCACCTTCTTGTCGGCTTCGGTGATCAGCATCTTCTGCGCCGGTTTGAACGTATAGGGCCCAAGCTGGAATATCGCGTCCTCGGATTGCTCATGCGTGCGCAGTTGCGCGCGGATGCGGGCCAGCAGGACGGGGAACTTGAACGGCTTGGTGACGTAGTCATTCGCGCCCGCGTCAAGACCCAGAATGGTGTCGCTGTCGCTGTCATGACCGGTCAGCATGATGATCGGGCATTTCACACCCTGCTTGCGCATCACCCGGCACAGCTCGCGCCCGTCGGTGTCGGGCAGGCCCACGTCAAGGATCACCAGATCATAGAGCGCCTCTTTGGCCCGTGCGAGCGCGTCATGGCCATTGCCGGCCTCGAACACGTCGAAATCCTCGGTCATGACAAGCTGCTCGCTCAGCGCCTCGCGCAGGTCCTCGTCATCATCGACCAGCAGGATCTTCTTGAGTTGTGCCATCTGTCATTTCCTTCTTTGCCGCCCCACAGGGGACATGTGTAACAGAAACGTGTTGGGCAAGGTTTGCTGCGAAAGGTTCACGCCGTCGTGTGACCGGGGCACGGATTGTTACAACACGCACCGCGCGACGTGACCGGGGGTTTCAACCGGGGCAACAAGGCTGGCGCAAGGGCGGCGGGGGCGGTATCTGTCGGCGCATGACCGATGCCGCTGCCCTGTCCCCCGACCCGACCGAACGGCTGGCCCGCGCGCGCGCCGATCTGCGCATGGGCGTGCCGGTGGTGCTCGACGGCCCGACGGGCGGCGCGGTGATGCTCGCCGCCGAAACGGTCAGCGCGGCGCGGCTGGCAGAGCTGCGCGCGCTGGGCGGCGAGGTGGTGCTGGCGGTGACGGGCTGGCGGGCGCAGACGCTCAAGGCGCGGGCCTATGACGGTGATGTCGCGCGGCTGATCCTGCCGCGCGAGGCCACGCTCGACTGGGTGCGCGCCGTGGCCGACCCCGCCGATGACCTGCGCGCCCCGATGAAGGGCCCGCTGCGCAGCGCGCGCGATGGCGACGCCACGCTGCACCGCGCGGCGATCACGCTGACCAAGGCCGCGCGCCTGCTGCCCGCCGCGCTGCTGCTGCCGGTCGCGGCGCCCATGGCCTTTGCGCTCACGCATGACCTGACCCGGATCGCCGCCGCCTCTGTGCTCGACGATACGCTCAGCCGGCTGAGCGAGGTCGTGTCGGCCCGCCTGCCGATGGAGGCCTTCGCCGCCGGCCGCCTGCACATATTCCGCCCCGCCGATGGCGCAGAGGAGCATTACGCCGTCGAGATCGGCACGCCGGCCCGCGATGCGCCGGTGCTCGCCCGGCTCCATTCCGCCTGTTTCACCGGCGATGTGCTGGGCAGCCTGAAATGCGACTGCGGCCCGCAACTGCGCGGCGCGCTGGCGCAGATGGGGGCCGAGGGCGCGGGCGTGCTGCTCTACCTCAATCAGGAGGGGCGCGGGATCGGCCTCGCCAACAAGATGCGCGCCTATTCTCTCCAGGATCAGGGCTTTGACACGGTCGAGGCCAATCACCGGCTGGGGTTCGAGGATGACGAGCGCGATTTCCGCATCGGCGCGCAGATCCTGCGGTCGATGGGGTTTTCGCAGGTGCGGCTGATGACCAACAACCCGGCCAAGGTCGCGCGGCTCACCGATTGCGGGCTGATCGTGACCGAGCGGGTGCCGTTGCGCGTGGGGCAGACGCGCGAGAACGCGCATTATCTGGCGACCAAGGCCGCGAAATCGGGGCATCTGTTGTGAAGGCCGCCGATCTTGTGGTCACGCCGATGGGCCTGCGCTTTCTCGGGCGGCAGTTTCCCTGCACCATCGGGCGCAGCGGCGTCACCGATGCCAAACGCGAGGGCGACGGTGCCACGCCGCGCGGCACGCACCGGCTGGTGGGGATGCTCTATCGCCCGGACCGCATCGCGCGGCCCGCCGACTGGGCAGTGCCGATCCGGCCCGGCGACCTGTGGTCCGACGACCCGAGGGACGAGGACTACAACCTGATGGTGCGCGCGCCCTATCCGCACAGCCACGAGGTGCTGCGCCGGGCCGATCCGCTCTATGACCTCGTGATCCTCACCGGCTGGAACTGGCCCTATGCCCGGCGCGGTGCCGGGTCGGCGATCTTTGTCCACCAGTGGCGCCGCCCCGGCGCGCCGACCGCCGGCTGCATCGGCCTGCCGCGCGCGGCGCTGCACTGGATTGCGCCGCGTATCCGGCACGCCACGCGGCTGGTGGTGGTCTGACGGATTTGGCGCCGCTTTGCCCCTTGGCGGCGCGGCGTGCAGCGCACATATAGGGGCCAGACCCCGGACAGCAGGAGATGCGACATGCTTGGGAACGGATTGGCACAGGCGGGCACAGCGGCAGAGACCGGCAAACACATCATCGACGGGACCGACGCGGGCTTCATGGCCGATGTCATCGAAGCGTCGAAAACCGTGCCGGTGATCGTCGATTTCTGGGCGACATGGTGCGGCCCCTGCAAGACGCTGGGCCCCTCGATCGAGGCGGCCGTGACCCGCGCCAAGGGCAAGGTCAGGCTGGTCAAGATCGACGTGGACAAGAACCAGGTCTATGCGGGTCAGTTGCGGGTGCAGTCGATCCCGACCGTCTATGCCTTCTGGCAGGGCCAGCCGGTCGATGGCTTTCAGGGCGCGCTGCCGCCCAGTCAGGTCGATGAGTTCGTGACCAAGATCGCGGCGCTGGCCGGTGAGGCCGATGGCGGGCTTGCCGATGCGCTGGCCGCCGCCGAAGAGCTGCTCGCCGAGGGGGCCGTGGCCGACGCCGCCGAGACCTTTGCCGCGATATTGCAGGAAGAGCCCGCCCACGCGGGTGCCTATGGCGGCCTCGTGCGCGCCTATATCGCGCTGGGCGAGCTCGATCAGGCCGAAGCGATCCTGAACGGCGCGCCGGCCGAAATCTCGAAATCGCCCGAGATCGACGCCGCCCATGCGCAGCTCGACCTCGCGCGGCAGGCGGCCAATGCGGGGCCGGTGGCCGACCTCGAGGCCCGTGTCGCCGCAAACCCCGGCGATCATCAGGCGCGGTTCGACCTTGCTACCGCCCTGCATGCCAGCGGGCAGGTCGAAGCGGCGGTCGAGCAACTGCTCGACCTGTTCCGCCGCGACCGCGAGTGGAACGATGGCGCGGCGAAACAGCAGCTCTTTACCATCTTTGACGCGCTGACCCCCAAGGACCCGATCGCCATCAACGGGCGGCGCAAATTGTCCTCGCTGATATTTGCCTGACAGACAGGGCGGGCTAGGTCCGAGAGCATGAAGATATCCGCCTCAGACCTGCCCGCCACGATCCCGGTATTTCCGCTGCCCGGTGCGCTTTTGCTGCCCCGCGCGCGGCTGCCGCTGCATATCTTCGAACCGCGCTACCTCGCCATGCTCGAGGATGTGATGAAAACGCCAACGCGGCTGATCGGCATGATCCAGCCCTATGACGCGCCGGGTGCGGCGGGCAAGCTGCACGCCATCGGCTGCGCCGGCCGGCTCAGCGCCTTTTCCGAGACCGAGGACGGGCGCTACATGGTCACGCTCTCGGGCATCTCGCGCTACAGGGTGCAGTCCGAGGTGCAGGGGTTCACCCCCTATCGCCGCTGCGATGTGAGCTGGGCCGGGTTCGAGCGTGACCTCGGGCCGGTCGAGCGCGACCCGGGCTTTGACCGTGAGACCTTCATGGACCAGCTCAACCGGTTTTTCGAGGATCAGGGGCTTTCGACCGACTGGGGGTCGCTGCGCGAGGCGGAGGACGAGTTGCTGATCAACTCGCTGTCGATGCTTTGCCCGTTCGAGCCGGAGGACAAGCAGGCGCTTCTCGAGGCGCCGTCGCTCTCGACCCGGCGCGAGACACTGGTGACGCTGATCGAATACGCCCTGCGCGGCGGGTCGGCCGAGGAGACGATGCAATGACCGAAGCTCCACAGCCTGCCTTTGACCCCCGCATGCTCGAGGCGCTGATCTGCCCGCTCACACATGGGCCGCTGACCTATGACGCCGAACAGCAGGAGCTTGTGAGCCGCTCTGCCGGCCTCGCCTTTCCGATCCGCGGTGGCATTCCCGTCATGCTCGAGGACGAGGCGCGGCGGCTGGACTGAGACAACAACGTCGCCGAAACAACGTCGCCGAAGAGTTTCAGCGGCGCATCAGTGCCGGCATGTCTCCGGTGAGCCCGGCCGCCTCGCGGATAAAGCTGCGCCGCAGCGCCGGCATCGCGTTGACCGCCCCAAGCCCCAGATCGCGCAGCGCGCGGATCGGGCCGATATCGTTTGAAAACAGTCGGTTGAACGTGTCTGTCGCAAGCGCCAGCGTGGCCGTGTCGAACCGCCGCCATTGCTGGTAGCGCGCCAGCACCTGCGCCGACCCGATATCCTCGCCCCGCCGCCGCGCCGCGCCCAGCACATCGGCCAGCGCGGCCACGTCCCGCAGGCCGGCGTTGAGGCCCTGCCCGGCTATGGGGTGCACCCCATGCGCGGCATCGCCCACCAGTGCCATCCGACAGGCCACGAGGCTGTTGGCCAGCGTCAGCCCCAGCGGATAGGAAAACCGCGCCCCGGCCAGCGTGATGTCGCCCAGAAAGCTGCCAAAGGCCGGGCGCAGCGCCGCGAGAAAGGCCTCGTCGTCCAGCGCCATGACCTCGGCCGCGCGGCTGTCGGTCTCGCTCCAGACGATGGAGCAGCGGTTGCCGGTCAGCGGCAGGATCGCCAGCGGCCCGTGCGGCATGAAGAACTGATGCGCGATGCCGTGATGGGGCAGCGCGTGGGCCACGGCGCAGACGATGGCGGTCTGCCCATAGCCCCAGCCGGTGCGCGTGATGCCGGCGCGTGCGGCGGTGCTGCTCTGCCGCCCGTCCGCGCCGACCAGCAGCGCACCGCTCAGCAGACGGCCCGAAGCCAGCGTTACCGTGACCCCTTGTGCGTCCGCCGTCTGCGCGACCACGCTTTCGCCCGGCAGATGCGTCACCCCGTCCATGGCCTCCATCGCGTCGAGCAGCGCGCGGCGCAGATGCCGGTCCTCGACCATGTGGCCCATCGGGCCTTCCTCGATCTCGGCATGGTCGAAATGCAACCACCAGGGGCTCGCGCCTTCGCCGGCGCGCCCGTCGCTGACCTTGATCTCGTTCATCGGCTGGGCGTCGCCTGCCACTGCGGGCCAGATGCCGATGGCCCTGAGCATCCGCACCGAGGCCAGCGCCAGCGCATAGGACCGCCCGTCAAAGCCCGGATCGGCGCGCGTGTCGCGCGGCAGCGCGTCGATCACGCAGACCCGCAGCCCGCTCTGCGCGAGGGCAAGGGCGAGCGTCGGCCCGTTCAGGCCACCGCCGGTGATGATGATGTCAAAGTCCCGCGTCATGCCCTGCAATATGGGGAGGGCTGCGGGATTGTCCATGCGCCGCATGGCCGCTAGCCTTGCGACAAATAGGAGAGGGGGCGGCGATGGACTGGCTCAGGGCGACGGCGGCAGATCTCGGACGCGGCATCGCGGCGGGCAGGATCGACCCTGTCGCGCTGGCAGAGGCGCATCTGGACGCCATCGCCGCGCATCCGCTGCGCGACCGGATCTATGCCCGCGTGACGGCCGGGCGTGCGCTGGCCGAGGCGCACGCCGCCCGCGACCGAGCCCGCGCGGGGCAGCGGCGCGGGCTGCTCGACGGCGTGCCGCTGTCGTGGAAAGACCTCTATGACAGCGCCGGTGTCGCGACCGAGGCCGGCACCGCGCTGATGGCGGGCCGGGTGCCGGCAACGGACGCCGCGGTGCTCGCCACCGCGACGGCGATGGGCCTGGTCTGCCTGGGCAAGACACATATGTCCGAGATCGCCTTTTCCGGCCTGGGCTACAACCCCGTCACCGCCACGCCGCCCTGCGTGAATGACGCGGGCGCGGTGCCGGGCGGGTCATCCTCGGGGGCGGCGGCCTCGCTGGCCTTTGGCCTTGCTGCCGCCGCCATCGGGTCCGACACCGGCGGGTCGATCCGCATTCCCGCCGCCTGGAACGACCTCGTGGGGTTCAAGCCCGCGCACGGCCGCCTGCCGCTCGACGGCGTGGTGCCGCTCTGCGCCTCGTTCGACACGGTCGGGCCCCTGGCCCGCAGTGTGGAGGATGCGGGGCTGGTGTTCGCCGCGCTCGATGGCGCCCGCGCGCCGGACACCGGCGACGGCAGCCTTGCGGGCGCGCGGCTCATGGTGCTCGAGACCGAGGCGATGGAGGGGCTGGAGCCAGCCCCCGCCGCCGGTTTTGCCCGCGCCCTGGGACGGCTCGACGCGGCAGGCGCGCGCATCACCTCGGGCAAACTGCCCTGCGTGTCCGAGGCGCTGGCGCTCAGCGCCGTGCTCTACGCGCCCGAGGCCTATGCCTGGTGGCGCGACCGGGTCGAGGCCGCGCCGCACAAGATGTATGCCCAGATCCTCGACCGGATCAGGCTGGGCCGCGACGTGTCGGCGGCCGATCATATCGCCGGCTGGGACCGCCTGCGCGCGCTGCGCCGCACCTGCCTCGCCGCGACGGCAGGGTTCGACGCGGTGATCTGGCCGACCTCCGCCGTCCTGCCGCCGCAGCTTGACCGGCTCATCAGTGACGACGCCTATTACAAGGCCGTCAACCTGATCGCGCTGCGCAACACCCGCATCGGCAACCTGCTGGGGCTCACCTCGCTCAGCCTGCCGACGGGCGAACCGTCCTGCGGCATCCTGTTCAACGCGGCGCCGGGGCACGAGGTGCGCCTGTTGCAACTGGGCCGCGCGGCCGAGGCGGCCTTGGCGTAAATGCCACATGCGGCGGGGGCAAACCCTGTGATTCGCAGCGCTTTTTCTGGACAAGCCGACCATTGCGGCGGTAGTTTGCGACAAACGGGGCGGCAATGACCCCGGACATGAGGCAGCAATGGTGTTTCCCGAGCGGTTTTCGGACCTACCGGACTATGCGTTTCCGCGCTTGCGGAGGCTGCTTGACGCCCATGCACCGGGCGGCACGCCCATCGCCATGTCGATCGGAGAACCGCAGCACCCCTTTCCCGCCTTTGTGGGCGAGGTGCTGGCGGCGAACCTCACCGGCTTTGGCAAATACCCCCCCAACGAGGGCACGCCCGAACTGCTCGCCGCTATCGCCGGCTGGGTGACAGGGCGCTATGGCGTGGCGCTGACGCCCGATCAGATCTTGGTGCTGAACGGCACGCGCGAAGGGCTCTACAACGCCGCGATGGCGCTCTGCCCCGAGATCAAGGCGCAGCGCCGCCCGGCGGTGCTGATGCCCAACCCCTTTTATCAGGTCTATGCCGTGGCGGCGCTTTCGGTGGGGGCCGAACCCGTCTATGTGCCCGCCACCACCGCCACCGGCCATCTGCCCGATTACGCGAGCCTGCCGGCCGAGGTGCTCGACCGCACCGCGATTGCCTATCTGTGCTCGCCCGCCAACCCGCAGGGCGCCGTGGCGACCGAGGATTACTGGCGCGACCTGATCGCGCTGGCCGAAAAGCATGACTTCGTGATCCTCGCCGACGAATGCTACAGCGAGATCTGGCGCGACGCCGCGCCCACCGGCGCCCTGCAGGTCGCGGCGGGCATGGGCGCCGACCCCGACCGCGTGCTGGTGTTCCATTCGCTGTCCAAACGGTCGAACCTGCCGGGGCTGCGGTCGGGTTTTGTCGCGGGTGGCGCGCGCGCCATCGCCCGCATCCGCCAGTTGCGCGCCTATGCCGGCGCGCCGCTGCCGCTGCCCTTGCAGCGGGTCGCGGAAAAGGTCTGGTCGGACGAGGCGCATGTGGCCGAGAACCGCGCGCTCTATCAGCAGAAATACCGTATCGCGGACAGGATTTTCGCCGGCGTGCCGGGCTATATGCCGCCGGTCGCGGGGTTTTTCCTGTGGCTGCCGGTCGATGACGGCGAGGCGGCGGCGCTGCGGCTGTGGCGCGAAACCGGCGTGCAGGTGCTGCCGGGCGGCTACCTCGCGCGTGAGGTCGGGGGCGAGAACCCCGGCAAGGGCTATATCCGGGTCGCCATGGTGGCCCCAACACAAGACATGCAGAGCGGGCTCACCAGGGTCCGCGACTGCCTGTACCGATAAAGAGGCGAGGGACGAATGGCCTATCCGACACGCGGGCGCGAGCCGCTTCTCGACAGCACGACGCAGGCCGTGATCGAAAAGCGCGGCAAGGAATTGCTGGGGCTGGGGCTCATTCTTCTGGGTGTGCTGGCGGCGATGATGATCTGGTCCTATTCGCCCGATGACCCGAGCTGGATGATTGCGACCGATGCGCCGGTGAACAACTGGCTGGGCCGGCCGGGCGCGTCTCTGGCGCAGCCGCTGTTCATGATCGTGGGCTATGGCGTCTGGATGCTGCCGCTGGTGCTGCTGACCTGGGGGGGCCGCCTGACCCGCCATTTCGGAGCCGAGCGCGTGATGGCGCGCATCGTCTTTGCGCCGATCGCCGTCGCCATGGCGGCGATCTATGCCGGCACGCTGGCCAAATCGGCGGACTGGCCGCATATCTTTGGCCTTGGCGGGATGTTCGGCGATACCGTCAATGGCATGGTGCTGAGCGTCCTGCCACTGGGCGCCGGCATCGCGATCAAGCTGATGTCGCTGCTCGCCGGGGTCGCCACGCTGGCGCTGGGCAGCTTTGTGCTGGGCTTTACCCGTCAGGAAATCCGCATCGGCTGGCGCTACTTCCTCGTCGGGCTGGTGCTGAGCTACGAGCTCTTGCTGCGGCTGGTCGGGCGTGGAGCCGTGCTGTCGCTGCGTGGCGCGCAGGGGGCGCAGACGCGGCTGGCGGGTGCCATCGCGGCGCGGCGCGAACAGATGCTGGCCGACCGCAGCCAGCGTGCGGCCGACGTGGCGGCCGCGCTCGACGCGCAGCGGCCGACCGAGCAGATGCTGCGCGCCCAGAGGGTGGCGGCGGTGGTGCGCGCCAACCCCGCGATGCCCATCGCACGGCCCGAAGAGCGGCCGCTCGCGCAACGCGCCGCGCCCGATCACCGCGCCGATCACCGCGCCGATCACCGCGCCGATCACCGCGCCGATCACCGCACTGACCGGGTGATGCCGCCGATCACCGGCCCTGCGGCGCGCGTGATGCCGGCGGTCGTCGGGCCGGCTGTGGCGGCGGCTCTGGCCGCCCCGATGTCTGCCCCGATGTCTGCACCGGTGCGGGCCGCTGCCCCTGCGGGCGGGTTCCTGTCGCGGATGCCCTCGCTGCTCAAGCGGCACGAGCCGCAGCCGATGCCGGCGTCCGAACTGGTCGAGGTCGAGGATTTTGCCGACGCGGTCGCCCCGATGGATGGCGACCGCATCAAGGCCAAGATTTCCGACGTGATCCGCGCGCGGATCGGCAAGGGGCCGATCGCGCCGCTGCCCATCGCCCCGCGCGCGCCGCTGCCCGCCGCCGCGCGGGTCGAGCCGGTGCTGAGTGCCCCGCGCGCTCCGCAGCCGCAGCCGCAGCCGCAGCCGCCACTGCAACCCGCACCGCCCCAGCCCCTGCGGCTCGACCTTGCGCCGATCCCGGACCTCGACGACGGGGCGCAGGTGCTGGACGAGGATGCGCTGCTGGGCGAGGATGAGGCCTGGCAGGACCATGCCGTGGCGGAAGAGCCCGCCTTTGTCCGCCGCAGCGCGCCCCCCGTCGCCGCGCCGCGCCCGGTGGTGCAGCACGCGCCGCGCAAGCCCGCGCCGCAGTCGGCCCGCGCCAAGGCCGAGGCGCAGCCGGCGCTGCCGCTCGAGGACCGCTATGCCAATTACGAATATCCGCCGCTGAGCCTGCTGACCAACCCGGTCGAGATCCAGCGCCACCACCTCAGCGACGAAGCGCTCGAGCAGAACGCGCGCATGCTCGAGGCGGTGCTCGACGACTATGGCGTGAAGGGCGAGATCGTGTCGGTCCGCCCCGGCCCGGTGGTCACGATGTACGAGCTCGAGCCAGCGCCGGGGCTCAAGGCGAGCCGGGTGATCGGGCTCGCCGATGACATCGCGCGCTCGATGTCGGCGCTGTCGGCGCGGGTTTCGACCGTGCCGGGCCGCTCGGTGATCGGGATCGAGCTGCCCAATGCGGTGCGCGAAAAGGTCGTGCTGCGCGAGATCCTCAGCGCGCGCGATTTCGGCGACAGCCAGATGCGCCTGCCGCTGGCGCTGGGCAAGGATATCGGCGGTGAACCCGTCATCGCCAACCTCGCCAAGATGCCGCACCTGCTGATCGCGGGCACCACCGGGTCGGGCAAGTCGGTGGCGATCAACACGATGATCCTGTCGCTGCTCTACAAACTCACGCCCGAGGAATGCCGCCTGATCATGATCGACCCCAAGATGCTGGAGCTCAGCGTCTATGACGGCATCCCGCATCTGCTCTCGCCTGTCGTGACGGACCCGAAAAAGGCTGTGGTCGCGCTGAAATGGGTCGTGGGCGAAATGGAAGAGCGCTACCGCAAGATGAGCCGCATGGGCGTGCGCAATATCGAAGGCTACAATGGCCGCGTGCGCGATGCGCTGTCGCGCGGCGAGGTGTTCGAGCGCACGGTGCAGACCGGATTTGACGAGGACACCGGCGAGCCGATCTTTGAAAGCGACGCCTACACGCCCGAGGTGCTGCCCTATATCGTCGTGATCGTGGACGAGATGGCCGACCTGATGATGGTCGCGGGCAAGGAGATCGAGGCCTGCATCCAGCGGCTGGCGCAGATGGCGCGGGCGTCGGGTATCCACCTGATCATGGCGACGCAGCGCCCGTCGGTCGATGTGATCACCGGCACGATCAAGGCGAACTTTCCCACGCGGATCAGTTTTCAGGTGACGTCGAAGATCGACAGCCGCACGATCCTGGGCGAACAGGGGGCCGAGCAGCTTCTGGGGATGGGCGACATGCTCTACATGGCGGGCGGGTCGCGGATCACCCGCATCCACGGGCCGTTCTGTTCGGATGAGGAGGTGGAGGAGATCGTGAACTTCCTCAAAGGCTTTGGCCCGCCTGACTATCTGTCGGGCGTGGTCGATGGCCCCGACGAGGACCGCGAGAGCGATATCGACGCGGTGCTGGGGCTGGGGTCGGGCAGCGAGACGGAGGACGCGCTTTACGACATGGCGGTGCAGATCGTCGCGCGGGACCGCAAATGTTCGACCTCCTATATCCAGCGCAAGCTCGCCATCGGCTACAACAAGGCGGCGCGCCTGGTCGAGCAGATGGAGGACGAAGGCGTGGTCACCCCTGCCAACCATGTCGGCAAGCGCGAGATCCTGGTCCCTGAGCCGCATTGAACGCGCGGCGGGCGCCAGGGAGAAAATTCTTCGTACGAAGAATTTTGGAAGAATTTTCGTACGAAAATTCTTGCCTCCGGCGGGAGTATTTTGGGCACAAAGAAGCCGCGGCTTGCGGCTGACAGGCGATAACGGGCGGTGTGATATCGCCTAGCGCTCGCGTTTGTGCTCTCCCGTGCCTATCTCGGGTGCAGAGCAATATCGCCCGTTCACCATGAGGACGCCAGAATGACCCGTTTCCGCATGATCCTTGCCGCCGCCTTGCTGCTGGCCCTGCCGGTGCAGGCACAGCAGTTGTCGCTGGGCGAGGTGTCGAGCTACCTCAACCAGTTGCAGACCGCGCAGGGGGGGTTCACCCAGATCAACGGCGATGGCACGCTGTCAACCGGCACGATCTACATCAAGCGGCCCGGCCGGGTGCGGTTCGAATATGCGCCGCCAGAGCGGTCGCTGGTGATCGCCGGGGGGGGGCAGGTCGCGATTTTTGACCCGCGGTCCAACACCGGGCCTGACCGCTATCCGCTCAACCAGACGCCGCTCAACATCATTCTCGAGCGCAATGTCGATCTGACCCGTGCGCGGATGGTGACGGGGCATGTCTCAGACGGGACCACAACCACGATTACGGCGCAGGACCCCGAGCATCCGGAATATGGCTCGATCCAGATGGTGTTCACCGCCAACCCGGTCGAATTGCGCCAATGGATCGTGACCGATGACACCGGCGTGCAGACGACCGTGATTCTCAACGACCTGCGCACCGGTGGCACGATCCGCGACATCCTGTTCAACATCCAGAACGAGATGGCGAACTGGAACCCCTGAGGGCTGTCGCGCTCAGGCGCGGCCTTCGCCCCAATGGCCGCGCGCGATCAGCGCGGCCTCGGTGCGGTTGCGCACATGCAGTTTCTGCAGGATCGCTGTCATGTAATGCTTGACCGTCTTTTCCTGCAAGTCGAGGTCGATCGCGACCTCCTTGTTGCTGCGCCCCTGCGCCACGAGCCGCAGGATATCCTCTTCGCGCTTGGTCAGCGTGTCGATCTCGGAGGCCGGTTTTGCGGCGGGGCGGGGCGCGTTGAGCGCAGCCAGCACCTTGAGCGCGAGCGAGGGTGCGACATAGCTGCGGCCGGCCGCGAGGTCGGATACGATCGACACCAGTTCGCGCGAGCCGACGCCCTTGAGGATATAGCCAAGCGCCCCGGCCTTGAGCGCCTGCATCACGTCATCATCCTCTTCCGACACCGTGAGCATGGCGATGCGCGGCGGGTTTTCGAGCGCCGCAACCTGACGCAACGTCGCGATCCCGCCATCGGGCATCGAGATGTCGAGCAGCACCACATCGGGCCGCATCTCGCGCACCAGCGCCAGCGCTTCGCGCCCGGAGGATGCCTGGCCCACAACATCGAAGAGGCCGCATTCGGTCAGGCTGCGGCTGACGCCCTCGCGGTAGAGCGGGTGGTCATCGGCGATCACAATGCGGGTGAGGGTCATCTGTCGGCTCCGGCGTCAAGGGTCATGCAAAGCTCTGTCCCGCCAAGCGGGTGGGTGCGCGCGACAAAAGTTCCGCCCAGGCTCTCTACCCGGTCCCGCAGACCGGCGAGGCCAAGGCCGTGTTCGGCGGCAGTCTCGCCGGGCAGGTCGGTGACCGTCAGTGTCTCGAGCCCCGGACCCCGGTCACGCAGGGTCAATGTCAGCTGCTGTGTCGTGCAGGTCAGGGTGACGGCAAGCCCGACCCCGCCGGCATGGCGGCTTGCGTTGCTCAGCCCTTCCTGCAGGAAACGGAACACGCAGATGCGCTCGGCCGGGGACAGGGCAGGGGGCGTGTCGCAAGAGATGGTAATCGCGACCTCATGTCCGGTGCGCACCACATGCGCATCGACCGCGCCGCGCAGAATGTCGGGCAGGGGGCGATCGGCGATATCGGGCAGCGACAGGCCGCGCGACAGGGCGCGCACCTCGGTCATCGCATCGGTGATCGCCACCGCGACGGTATCAAGCTCGCCATTGGCGGCAGGGGTTTCCATATGGTCGCGCAGGTTGTCGAGGCGCAGCGCGGCATAGGCCAGATATTGCGCCGGTCCGTCGTGCAGGTCGGCGCCGATCCGGCGCATCGACTGTTCGGTCTGTGCTGCCGCGCGGGCGGCGGCCGATTGCACGCGGCGGCGCAGGTCCTCGTTGCGCGCCGACATCTCGGTCAGGTCGGCCATCCGCGCATCGAGGTCGCGCCGCTGCCGGTCGATCAGGCGGCTGCCGCCCAGCACGATGATATAGAGCAGCGAGCCCAGCCCCAGCATGATCGCCAGCACCGTAAACCAGGCCGCGCGCCGCGCCGCGATCAGGTCGGCGTGCAATTCGTGGTTGACCTCGTATAACTCGGCCACCGCGATCACCTCGCCCGACCAGACCTCGCGGATCGGCGAATAGATCTCGAGCAGCGGCATGTCGAGTGCCGCCTCCGACAGGTCCTCGGCGCCTGAGAGGTCGTCGAAATCGGCTGTCACCTGCCCGGCCCAGGCGCGGCGCAGGTTGTCGGTCAGCGGAAAGGTCTGGCCGACGATCTCCTTGTTGCTGGCGTCGATCAGATAGCCGTCGTTGCGCCAGAACTTGTAGGAGACCACGCGCTGACCCAGCGCGGTATTGGCCAGCAACTCCTCCAGCGCGCGCTGCGCGCCCGGCGACAACGCTTCGCCGGTGGCCAGCTGCTGGCTGATCGGCGAGATGAAGCTTTCCATGTAGATGGCCGTCGCATTGGCCGAATTGCGCACGACCGAATCCTCGATCCGCTCGGTCACCCATGACCCGATGGCCAGCGCGGCCATGATCAGCACAAGGCTGCTGGCGATGGCATATTGCGTGGCCAGCGACATGCTCTGCCACTGGCGGGCCGGTGCGGCGCGGGAAAGATCCATAACTGTCATGGCCCCACTTATTGCCCAAGATCATGCAGTTGGAATACGGTCTTTGGTCTGATCCTTCGCAATCAGATACGACGGCAAGAGCGCAATTGCGCGTCATACATCACCGCGCGGCTCTCGATCTCGCCGGCGATGCGCAGCAGCCAGCCCTTGCTGTCATAGCTGCGCCGCAGATAGCCCTGCCGCCCCTCGTGATAGGCCAGATACTGGTTGCGCGCGTCATTGAGCGCCACGCCGGTCTCGGCCACGGTCTTGGTCATGTACCAGCCCATGAAGTCGGTGGCGTCGCCGATGTCGTCGCGCCGGGCGCGGCGGTTGCCCGTCTCGGAGAGGTATTCGGCCCAGGTCCCGTCGAGCGCCTGCGAATAGCCATAGGCCGAGGATTGCCGCCCGATCGGGATCACGCCCAGCGCGTATTGATGCGGGGTGCGCGCGTTGCCGACGAATTTGCTCTCCTGATAGATCATCGCCATCAGCACCGCGACGGGGACGCCCCATTTGCGTTCGGTCGCGCGGAAGGCGCGCAGGTATTCGGGGTGTTGCGCCACGATGGAACACGCATTGTCGAGCTCGCGCGGGGCCGCGAACTGCCGTTCGCCGCAGCCCGCGACGAACACCATCAATACCATGGCGCGAAAGAGTCTGCTCATCTGCCTCTCGCTTTTCTTGGCCGTCTTTTGTGACATCCTAGCCGATTGCGGTGATGCTGGAAACCGGTATCCGCGCAGCCGGTGGTGACCATCCGGCGCGTCGGCAGGAAACCGGCGGGCGCCGCGCCGCACAAATGTCCACAGACTGTTTCTGCAAAACAGATGCGCGGGGGCGTGGACTTTTCGCGGTTCTGGCGCGTAATAGAGCGACGGGGGATCTGTAAAAGATGCTTAAGACACGGGCCAAATATCACCTCGGACAGGTCGTCCGGCACCGCAAGCACCCGTTTCGCGGTGTCGTGTTCGACGTGGACGCGATGTTCTCGAACACCGAGGAATGGTATGAGGCGATCCCCGAGGAAAGCCGCCCGAAAAGAGACCAGCCGTTCTATCATCTGCTCGCCGAAAACGACCAGAGCTACTATGTGGCCTATGTGTCCGAGCAGAACCTTGTCGCCGATTATTCGGGGGTTCCGGTCGATCATCCCGACCTTGACGACCTGTTCGGTCCTTTCGAGGATGGTCACTATCCCTTGCAGGTCCAGCTCAACTAACCGCAAGATCGTGAGGGCGGGGACCGGGCAACGCGGGTCGGTCCAGCCTTTTTGCGAATGAACCTCGACGCCCCGCTACTGGGTGGGGGCTTTGTCACGGGGCGCCGAGGGAAGCCATGCAGCTACATCCTCTTGATCACATCAGGGCGCGGCGGCACCATGGAGCCAAAGGGGCGTTTTTGCGGCACTTGCCCGGAAACCGGAAACAATCCCGGTCATCCTGCCGGGATCCTGGGGGGATGAGGCGACAATGCGGACCGTCGTGATTGCAGGTGCGGCACGCACGCCGCTGGGGTCCTTCCAGGGCGAGTTGGCCGAACTGCCCGCCCCCGTGCTGGGTGGCGTGGCGATTCGCGCCGCGCTGGCGCAGGCGCGGCTCGGGACGGTCGATGAGGTCGTCATGGGATGCGTGCTTTCCGCCGGGATCGGCCAGGCGCCCGCCCGGCAGGCGGGCTTTGCCGCCGGTCTGGGCGATGGGGTGCCGGCCACGACGCTGAACAAGATGTGCGGTTCGGGGATGAAGGCGGTGATGCTGGCCTATGACCAGGTCGCGCTGGGCGGTGCCGGCACGATCGTCGCCGGCGGGATGGAGAGCATGACCAACGCGCCCTACCTGCTGGCCAAACTGCGCGGCGGCGCGCGCATCGGCCACCAGTCGGTGCAGGATTCGTTGTTTCTCGACGGGCTCGAGGATGCCTATGACCGCGCATCCGATGGCAGCCGCCGCCTGATGGGCAGTTTTGCCGAGGATTGGGCCAGCGCCTTCGGCTTTGACCGCGCGGCGCAGGATGCCTATGCGCTGCAGTCGCTTGCGGATGCGCGGCGGGCGCAGGCCGAGGGCGCCTTTGCCGCCGAGATCGCGCCGGTGCGGATCGAAGGCCGCAGCGGCCGCGCCACGATCACCGTCGATGAACAGCCCGGCCGCGCCCGGCCCGACCGGATCGCGCAACTGCGCCCGGCCTTTCGCCCCGATGGGACGGTGACGGCGGCCAATGCCTCGTCGATTTCGGACGGGGCGGCGGCACTGGTGATCGCGGCCGGGCAGGTGGCGCGGGCCCGCGGCCTGCCGCTGCGTGCACAGGTGATGGGCCACGCGACCCATGCCGGACCGCCGGGCCGATTCACCACCGCCCCGGTGCCCGCCGCCCGCGCGCTTTTGCGCAAGCTGGGCTGGCAGGTGGGCGATGTCGATCTGTGGGAGGTGAACGAGGCCTTTGCGGTGGTGCCGATGGCCTTCATGGCCGAGATGGGCGTGCCGCGCGACCGGCTCAACGTGCATGGCGGCGCCTGCGCGCTGGGTCATCCGATCGGCGCCTCGGGGGCGCGGATCATCGTGACCCTGCTGCATGCGCTCGAGCGGCGCGGGCTGAACCGCGGGGTCGCCGCCATCTGCATCGGTGGCGGCGAAGCGACGGCTGTCGCCATCGAACGCCCCTAGGCCCCGGCCGGCGGGGGGCCAAGAATTTTCGTACGAAAATTCTTTCAGGATTTTTCGTACGAAAAATCCTTGCCTCCGGCGGGAGTATTTTGAGCACAAAGAAGTCACGAGGGAGTACGCAATGCGGGTCGATTACAGGGTGCTGGGGCAGACGATTGCAGCCCTGACCGAGGGCGAGGACGATGTCGTGGCGCTGATGGCGACGGTGGCTTGCGAGGTGCATCATGCGGATGACAGGTTCGACTGGACCGGGTTTTACAGGGTGGTGGCGCCCGAACTGCTCAAGATCGGGCCCTATCAGGGCGGCCATGGATGCCTTGTCATCCCGTTCTCGCGCGGGGTCTGTGGCGCCGCGGCGCGGCGGTGCGAGGTGCAGATCGTGGACGATGTGGAGGAGTTTGACGGCCATATCGCCTGTTCCAGCAGCACCCGGTCAGAGATTGTGCTGCCGGTGCGTGACCGGTCGGGCCGGTTGATCGGGGTATTCGACATCGACAGCGATCTGCCGGCGGCTTTTGACCGCGCCGATGCGGAGGCTTTGGGGGCCATTCTGGCGCAGGTCTTCGCAAAATGACGCCAAGGCGTCGTTTTCAGGACAGGTCTGCGCCGCGTTTGTGAAAAATTGAGCTAAAATTTCATGATCTGGAGGTCGTGGATGCGTGACGAGTTTCCTGACAAGGACAGGACGCTGGGGGCCGACCTGCGTGCGCTCAGGCTGGCGCGGGGGCTCACGCTCAGTGTTCTGGCGTCGCGGCTGGGTCGTTCTGTCGGCTGGCTCAGCCAGGTGGAGCGGGACATCTCGCAGCCTGATGTGGCCGATCTGCGGCAGATTGCGGCGGCGCTCGATGTGTCCTTGTCGAGCCTCTTTCGCGTCGCCGCAGCGCCCGACGAACAGGGCCACATCGTGCGCAGTTCTGCCCGCCGCCCGATCGGGTCGCGCGAGGCGGGGCTGGTCGAGGAGTTGCTGTCGCCCGATCTGACCGATGCCTTCGAGATGGTGCGCTCCACCTTTGAGCCCGGCGCGCGGCTGACGACGCCGGTGGTGCGTCCGACCCAGGAGGTCGGCTATATCGTGAGCGGCCGGCTCGACCTCACCATCGCGGGGCGGCTTTACCATCTGCGCGAGGGTGACAGTTTCCGTATCCGGGGCGAGCCCTTTGTCTGGATGAACCCCTATCCAGACCCCTGCGTCGCGATCTGGGTCATTGCGCCGCCAATCTATTGAGGACCAGTGTCATGCTGAACGGAAAATGCCTCTGCGGCGCGATCACCTTTACCGTCCGGGGCGACCCGGTCGATACCGCCTATTGCCATTGCAGCCAGTGCCGCAGGCAGTCGGGGCATTATTGGGCGTCGGCCAGCGTGCTGCTGGATGACATTTCCATCAGCGGTGAGGTGAGCTGGTTTGCCGCGAGCCCCATCGCGCGGCGCGGCTTTTGTGCCACCTGCGGGTCGTTTCTGTTCTGGCAGGGCAATGACGCGGATAACATCGGCTTTTCGCTCGGCGCCATCGACGGGCCGACCGGCATCACGGTGGCGAAGCATATCTTTGTGGCGGACAAGGGCGACTATTACCCGATCTGCGATGGTCTGCCGCAGGAGAGGTCCGAGACATGAGCGATTTTCCCACAACCGCGCGCGTGGTCATCATCGGCGGCGGCGCTGTCGGGGTCTCGGCGCTCTATCACCTCGCCCGCGCTGGCTGGACCGATTGTGTGCTGCTGGAAAAGAACGAGCTTACCGCCGGCAGCACCTGGCATGCGGCGGGCAACTGCCCATCCTTCAGCACGTCCTGGGCGGTGATGAACATGCAGCGCTATTCGCTCTCGCTCTATCGCGGGCTGGCCGAGGCGGTGGATTACCCGATGAACTATCACGTCACCGGGTCGATCCGGCTCGGCCACAGCCGCGCGCGGATGCAGGAGTTTGCCCGCGCGCGCGGCATGGGGCAGGCGCAGGGCATGGCGCTCGAGCTCATGCAGGTGGCCGACCTGAAGGACCGCTATCCATTTCTCGAGACGCATGACCTTGCCGGTGCGCTCTATGACCCCGACGATGGCGACATCGACCCCGCGCAGCTCACCCAGGCGCTGGCCAAGGGCGCACGGGCGCTGGGCGCGCGGATCCTGCGGCATTGCCCGGCCACCGGTGTCAGCCGCGCGGGCGACGAATGGGTTGTGCAGACCGCGCAGGGCGCGATCCGCTGCGAAAAGGTCGTGAATGCGGCGGGCTATTATGCGCAGCGCGTTGGCGAATGGTTCCGCCCTTATGGCGGGCGCCGCGTTCCCATGGTGGTGATGAGCCACCAGTATTTCCTCACCGAGCCGATTGCCGAACTCGAGGCCTGGACGCGCGATCATGGCAAGCTGCCGCTCTTGCGCGATGTGGACAGCTCCTACTACCTGCGGCAGGAGAAATACGGGCTCAACCTCGGCCCCTATGAGCGCAATTGCCGCGCCCATTGGGTGACGCCCGATGACCCGATGCCCGAGGATTTCAGCTTTCAGCTTTTCCCCGACGATCTCGAGCGGCTCGAGTGGTATATCGAGGATGCGATGGCGCGGGTGCCGGTGCTGGGCCGCGCGGGGGTGGGCAAGGTCATCAACGGGCCGATCCCTTATGCGCCAGACGGCCTGCCGCTGCTGGGCCCGATGCCGGGTGTGCGCAATGCCTATGAGGCCTGTGTCTTTACCTTTGGCATCACCCAGGCGGGTGGCGCGGGCAAGGTGCTGGCCGAATGGGTGACAGAGGGGCAGACGGAATGGGACATGTGGTCCTGCGACCCGCGCCGGTTCACCGCCCATGCCGACACGGCCTATACGCAGGCCAAGGCGGTCGAGACCTATGGTCACGAATATGCGATGCATTTTCCGCATCACCGCTGGCCTGCCGGGGCCGGGCAGCGTAAGTCGCCGCTGCACGACAGGCTGGCGGCGGCCGGCGCGGTCTTTGGCGCCTATAACGGGTGGGAGCGGGCAGACTGGTTTGCCGCCCCCGGCGACGATCTGTCAGAGGCCGCCACACAGACCTGGGGCCGCGCCGGCCCGTGGGAGCCGCGCGTGGCGGCCGAATGCGCGGCGGTGCGCGATGGCTGCGGCGTGCTCGCGATCTCGGGCTTTACCCGGCTCATGGTCGAGGGGCCGGGCGCGCGCGCCTTTGTGGACAGCCTGACCGCCTCGCGCCTGCCGCGCGAAGGGCGTGTGGGGCTGGCCTATTTCCCCGACAGCCGGGGCCGGATCGTCACCGAGATGTCGGTGATGACCCATGGTCCGGACAGGGTGGGCCTGATCACCGCGAGCGTGGCGCAATGGCATGATGCCGAGCATCTCTGGCGGCGCGCGCCCTCCGGCATCTCGGTCACGGACCGGTCCGACACCATGGAATGCCTGCTCGTCACCGGCCCGCAGGCGCGTGCGGTGCTGGCGGGGCTGACGGACGCCGACCTCACGCGGCCCTGGCTGAGTGTGCAGGAGGCGACCGTCGCGGGCTGTGCCGTCGCGCTCCTGCGCGTGTCCTTTGCCGGTGAACTGGGGTGGGAGGTGCATTGCGCCGCCGCCGACGCCCCGGCGATCTGGGATGCGGTGACGGGCGCGGGGGCGGTTCCCTTTGGCATGTGGGCGCTCGACGCGCTGCGGCTGGAAAAGGGCTACCGGACCTGGAAGGGCGATCTGTCGAGCGATTACTCGCTCCTGGGTGCGGGGCTTGGCCGCTTTATCGACTGGGACAAGGAGTTTCCCGGCAAGGCCGCGCTGCTGGCCGAGAAGGCGGCGGGCGGCGGCAAACGCTTTGCCGTGCTCACGCTGGAGGCGCCGGGCGACAGCGACGCGCCCGCGATGGCGAACGTCTGGAAGGACGGCGCGATCATCGGCGAGGTGACATCGGGCGGCTGGGGCTACCGGGTCGGCGCGTCGATCGGGCTTGCCATGGTCGCAGGCGTGGCGCCCGGCGACCGGGTCGAGGTCGAGATCTTTGGCGACCGTTATGCCGCAACCGTGCGCGGTGACGGGCCCTTGTGGGATCCGGGCAATGACCGGTTGAGGGCGTGACGACGATGATCAGGCGACATCATGGGGAAAGGGGCGTGGCATGGCAGATGTGATCTTGCTCGACGGCGGGATGGGGCAGGAACTGATCCATCGGGCGGGCGACCGGCCGACGCCCTTGTGGTCCACGCAGGTGATGATGGAGCATCCCGGCATGGTCGCGGCGGTGCATGGCGACTATTTCGCGGCCGGGGCGACGGTGGCCACGACCAACACCTATTGCATCCACCACGACCGGCTGGAACCTGCCGGCCTCGACGGCGATTTCCGCGCGTTGCACGATGCGGCGCTGGCGGCGGCGCAGGGGGCACGGCAGGCCGCCGGACATGGGCGGATCGCGGGCAGCATCGGGCCGCTGGTCGCCTCCTACCGGCCCGAGGTGCATCCGCCCCATGCCGAAGCGGTCGCGAAATATGCCGAGGTCGCCCGCGTGATCGCGCCACAGGTGGACCTCATCCTGTGCGAGACGGTGGCCTCGCTCGCCCATGCGCGCGCGGTGCTCGAGGGGGCGCTGACAGCCGGCCTGCCGGTCTGGCTCTCGGTCACGGTCGGCGACCGCGACGGCAGCCTCTTGCGCTCGGGCGAGCCGGTGGCCGCGGCGGGCGCGCTGGCGGCCGCGATGGGCGCGCAGGCGGTGCTCGCCAACTGCTCTGCGCCCGAGGCGATGGCGGCGGCGATGGAGGCGCTGCGACCGGCCGGCCTGCCCTTTGGCGCCTATGCCAACGGGTTCACGCAGATCACCGAGGATTTCCTCAAGGACCGCCCGACGGTCGATGCGCTTTCGGCGCGGCGCGATCTGGGGCCTGACGCCTATGCCGCCTTTGCGCTGGGCTGGGTCCGGCAGGGCGCCACCATCGTCGGCGGCTGCTGCGAGGTGGGCCCGGCGCATATCGCCGCTGTGGCGCGCGGACTGACAGCAGAGGGGCACCGCATTGTCTGATCTGATCCCCAGGGCGGCCCGCGCGGTCATCATCGGCGGCGGTGTCGTCGGCTGCTCGGTCGCGTATCACCTCACGCAACAGGGCTGGCGCGACGTTGTGCTGCTCGAACGCAAGCGGCTCACCTCTGGCACCACATGGCACGCGGCGGGCCTGATCGCGCAACTGCGGGCGACGGCGAACATGACCAGGCTCGCGAAATACAGCCAGGAGCTTTACGGCAGTCTCGAGGCCGAGACAGGGGTTGCCACCGGCTTCAGACGGGTGGGGTCGATCACCGCCGCGCTGACGGCCGAGCGGCTGGAAGAGATCACCCGCCTCGCCGCCATGGCGCGCGCCTTTGGGGTGGAGGTCGAAGAGATCAGCACCGCCGAGGTCGGCGCGCGCTATCCGCATCTGAACCTTGACGGCGTCACCGGCGGCGTCTGGCTGCCCAGGGACGGGCAGGGCGACCCGACCGGCATCGCGCTGGCGCTGGCCAAGGGCGCGCGGATGCGCGGCGCGGTGATCGCCGAGAATACCGCCGTCACCGGCATGACCCGCGCGCACAGCCGCATCACCGGCGTCGATTGGCAGGCCGGCGAGGCGCGCGGCCATATCGCCTGCGACATGGTGGTGAACTGCGCCGGCATGTGGGGCCGCGAGGTCGGCCTGATGGCGGGCGTCAACGTGCCGCTTCAGGCCTGCGAACATTTCTACATCATGAGCGAGCCCATCGCCGGCCTCGGCCCGCTGCCGGTGCTGCGCGTGCCCGACGAATGCGCCTATTACAAGCAGGACGCGGGCAAGATGATGCTGGGCGCGTTCGAACCCGTGGCGAAACCCTGGGCGATGGGCGGGATCCCGGCCGGGTTCGAATTCGACCAGTTGCCCGAGGATTTCGACCATTTCGAGCCGATCCTCGCCGCAGCCGTCGCCCGGATGCCGATGCTGGCGACGGCGGGCATCCACACCTTCTTCAACGGACCAGAGAGTTTCACCCCCGACAACGCCTATCACCTCGGCCTCGCGCCGGGGATGGACAATGTCTGGGTCGCGGCCGGCTTCAACTCCATCGGGATCCAGTCGGCGGGCGGCGCGGGCATGGCACTCGCCGCCTGGATGGATACGGGCGAAAAGCCGTTCGATCTGGGCGATGTGGATATCGCGCGGATGCAGCCCTTTCAGGGCAACAAGACCTACCTGGGCGCCCGCGTGACCGAGGCGCTGGGGCTTCTCTATGCCGACCATTTCCCCTACCGCCAGAAGGCCACCGCGCGCGGCATCCGCCGCACGCCTTTCCACGCGCAACTCGACGCGCGCGGCGCGGTCTTTGGCGAATTGGCCGGGTGGGAGCGGGCGAACTGGTTCGCGCGGCCGGGGCAGGCGCGGGACTACGTCTATAGTTGGAAGCGACAGAACTTTTTCGAGAATGTCCGCGACGAGGTGATGGCGGTGCGCACGGGCGTGGGCATGTATGACATGTCCTCCTTCGGCAAGCTCCGGGTCGAGGGGCGCGAGGCCGAGGCCTTTCTCAACCGCGTCTGCGGGGCAGATGTCGCGGTGCCGGTGGGGCGCATCGTCTATACGCAATTCCTCAACCGCGCCGGCGGGATCGAGGCCGATGTGACCGTCACCCGCCTGTCCGAGACGGCGTTCCTGATCGTCACCCCCGCCGCGACCCGGCTCGCCGACGAGACCTGGCTGCGCCGTCATCTGGGCGATGCGCAGGCCGTCATCACCGATGTGACGGCGGCCGAGGGCGTGCTCGCCGTCATGGGCCCGCGCGCGCGCGACGTGATGCAGGCCGTGTCGCCTGCCGATTTCTCCAACGCCGCCAACCCCTTCGGCACCGCACAGACGGTCGAGATCGGCATGGCGCTGGCCCGTGTCCACCGCGTGTCCTATGTGGGCGAACTGGGCTGGGAGGTCTATGTCAGCGCCGACATGGCCGCCCATGTGTTCGACGTGCTGTGGGAGGCGGGGCAGGCGCAGGGACTGCGGCTCTGCGGGATGCACATGATGGATTGCGCCCGCATCGAAAAGGCGTTCCGCCATTTCGGCCATGACATCACCAGCGAGGATCACGTGCTCGAGGCCGGGCTTGGCTTTGCCCTGGGGATGGGCAAGGCCGATTTCATCGGTCGCGATGCCGTGCTGGCCAGGCGTGACGCGGGCCTTGCACGCCGGCTGGTGCAGTTCCGCCTGACCGATCCAGAGCCGCTGCTTTACCATAACGAGCCGATCCTGCGCGACGGGCAGATCGTCGGGCAACTCACCTCGGGCGCCTATGGCCATTTCCTCGGCGGGGCCATCGGGATGGGCTATGTCCCCTGCGCAGGCGAAAGCGCCGCGCAGGTGCTGGCCTGCGGCTACGAGATCGACGTCGCGGGCGTGCGGGTGCGGGCAGAAGCGGCGCTGCGCCCGCTCTACGACCCCAAGGGAGAGCGGGCCAAGGGCTGAGCCGTCTCTCGCCCGCCGCCCCAAGCCCGCCTTGAAGCCGCTCCGGCATTCGGGCAACAGGGGGGCATGACCCGCGCAATCCCCCCCAGCGAAGATACCCCGGCCGGTTTCGGCTATGCCCTTGCCGCCTATCTCTTCTGGGGGGTGCTGCCGCTTTACATGAAGCTGCTCTCCCATATCCCGCCGGCCGAGGTCGTGGCGCACCGGATCGTCTGGTCGGTGCCGATCGCAGGGGCGATCTTGCTGGTGCTGGGCCGCACCGCCGACCTGCGCGCCGCGCTCACCTCGCCCCGGACGCTGGCGATGGGGGCTGTGACGGCGGCGCTCATCTCGGTCAACTGGGGCGTCTATGTCTGGGCGATCACCTCAGGCCACGCGCTCGAGGCGGCGCTGGGCTATTACATCAACCCGCTGTTCTCAGTCCTGCTGGGCGCCGTCCTGCTGCGCGAGCGGATCGCGCCGCTGCAATGGGCGGCCATCGCGCTGGTCGCCGTGGCGGTGCTGGTGCTGACGATCGAAAGCGGGGTCGTGCCCTATCTGGCGCTGGCGCTGACGGTCACATGGGGGTTCTACGCCTTTTTCAAGAAATGGCTGCCGGTCGGCCCCAATCAGGGCTTCATGCTCGAGGTGCTGATCCTGCTGATCCCGGCGCTGGCCTATCTGGGCTATCTGACAACCCAGGGGCAGGGCCACTTCGGCGGCTCGCCGCGCGACATCGGCCTGCTCCTGGGCTGCGGCGTTGTCACGGCTGTGCCGCTGATGCTCTATGCCAACGGGGCCAAGGGGCTGCGGCTGACCACCATCGCGATCCTGCAATACATCTCGCCCACGATGATCTTTCTGGTGGCGGTATTCCTGTTTGACGAACCCTTCGGCCGCGCGCGCGCGATCGCCTTTCCGATGATCTGGGCTGCGGTCGCGGTCTACCTGCTCTCGGTCTACAGGCAGCGCCGATGATCGGGGATACCTACAGCCCGCCACAAGACCCGCTGGTCATCCTGCATGCCGACCACGAGGTCCTGCTGGTGGACAAGCCCTCGGGGCTGCTCTCCGTGCCGGGCAAGGGCGAACACCTCGCCGATTGCCTGATCGCGCGGGTGCAGGCGGTCTTTCCGCAGGCGCTGCTGGTGCACCGGCTCGACCGTGACACCTCGGGCGTGATGGTCTTTGCCCTGACGCCCCATGCCCAGCGCCACCTCGGCCTGCAATTCGAGAACCGGCAGACCAAAAAGACCTATGTCGCGCGTGTATGGGGCGAAATGGCCGCGCGCAGCGGCACTGTCGATCTGCCGCTGATCGTGGACTGGCCGAACCGGCCCTTGCAGATGGTGGACCCGGTCAACGGCCGCCCCGCCCAGACCGACTGGCGCGTGGTGCGCGCGCGGGATGGCGAGACGCGCGTGCGGCTGATGCCGCGCACCGGCCGGTCCCACCAGTTGCGCGTGCATATGCTCGCGCTGGGCCATCCGATTCTGGGCGACCCGTTCTACGCCACCGGCCCCGCCCGCGACCATCCAAGGCTGATGCTGCACAGCGAGGTGCTGCAATTCCGCCATCCCGATGGCGGACAGGGAATGAAGATCACGGCGCCCTGTCCTTTCTGACAGAACAGGTCCGGCGCCCCGCCCCGGCTTCATCTTGCCCCAAATATCCCGGGGGGCAGCCAAAGGCTGCGGGGGCAGCGCCCCCTCTGCCCGTCCCACCTGCGCGCGGGATGAGGGCGCGGAGCCTCCGGCGGGAGTATTTGAGGCACAAAGAAGTCAAAGCGGCGCGAGAGAGGCCTCCAGCCTGGTGCGCAGGTGCTCGTGCCGCGCGGGGAGCTTGAGCGCCTCGCCCAGATGGGCCGTATCCTCGTCATGGTCAAAGCCGGGCTCGTTGGTGGCCACTTCGAACAACACGCCGCCGGGGGTGCGGAAATAGATCGCCCAGAAATACTGCCGGTCGATCACCGGCGTTACTTGCCAGCCGGTATCGCGCAGCGCTTCGCGCACTTCGAGCTGGCGGGCGCGGTTGGCTACGGCAAAGGCAAGGTGGTGGACCGATCCCGCGCCCTGGGTGGCGGGCGCGGCGCCGGGCAGGGTTTCGACGTCGATCACCGTCGCCGCGCTGCCCTCGGGCAGGGCAAAGCGGGTTGTGGCGCCATCCTGCGCGACCGCGTCATAGCCCATGAAGCGCAGCAGTTCGGCCGTGGCGCCGCTGTCGCGCAGGCGCATGGCGGCGGAATGGAAGCCGCGGATCGCCATGTCGGCGCTGATGCCGGCGCCGTCCCACGGGCTGCGGGGGTCATCCGCCTCGACCAGCGCAAAGCGGTCGCCGTCGGGGCCGTCGAACAAGACGCGCGCCGCACCAAAGCTGCTATCACGGGCGATGTTGGCCGTGTCATGCGCGGCGAGGCGGTCGGCCCAGGCGCTGGCCGTGCCGGTGGGGATGGCAAAGGCTGTGCTCGCGACCTCGCCGGTGCCGCGCTTGCCACGGGCGGCGTGAGGAAAGGGGAAATAGGTCATCACCGAACCCGGCGTGCCGGAGGCGTCGCCGTAATAGAGGTGATAGACATCGGGCGCGTCGAAATTGACGGTCTTTTTCACCCGCCGCAGGCCAAGCACCTGCGTGAAGAAGGCATTGTTCGCCCGCGCGTCGCTGGCGAGCGAGGTGACGTGGTGCAGGCCTTGGATCTGGGTCAGCATGGCGGTTCCTTTCGCTGTTGACCCCGATATAGGTCCTCTGCACGCGCACGAAAGGGCGTCGCGCGCAGAGGTTCTGTGCGCGGGTGCCGCTAGTTGGCGTCGCTCGCCCAGCCCGAGATCGCCTTGACCTCGAGAAACTCCTCGATGCCCCAGACGCCGCCTTCGCGCGCACGGCCCGAGGATTTGACCCCGCCAAAGGGCGAGCCACGGCCGCGCGACTTGCCGTTCATCTCGACCATACCGGCGCGCAGCGCACGCGCCAGCCGGTTGCGGCGGGGGCCATCGGCGGACTGGACATAGTTCGTCAGCCCGTAGGGCGTGTCATTGGCGATGCGCACCGCTTCCTCCTCTGTATCGAAGGGGATGATCGACAGGACCGGGCCAAAGATCTCTTCGCGTTCGATCGTCATGCCGGGGACCACATCGGCAAAGACGGTGGGGCGCACGAAATAGCCCTTGTTCAGCCCCTCGGGCCGGCCAAGGCCACCGGCGACAAGGCGTGCGCCCTCACTGATGCCCTTTTCGATATGGCCCTGGATCTGCGCCCATTGCCGTGCGTTCACCACCGGGCCGATATGGCGGCCGGGCAGCGAGGCGGGGCCGACGCCGGTGCCCTCGGCCACTTCACGCGCGATCTCGACCGCGGTGTCGTAATAGCTGCGTTCCACCAGCATCCGGGTGGGCGCGTTGCAGGACTGGCCGGAATTGGCAAAGCAGTGCCGCACGCCGCGTTTGACCGCATTGGCATCGGCATCGGCAAAGACCAGGTTCGCGCCCTTGCCGCCGAGTTCCAGCGTCACGCGCTTGAGCGTCTCGGCCGCGGCCCTGGAAATCGCGCGCCCGGCGCGGGTCGAGCCGGTGAAGGAGATCATCTCGACATCGGGATGGGTGGACAACTGGCTGCCGACGCCGGCGCCATCGCCGTTCACGAGGTTGAACACACCCGCAGGAAAGCCCGCGTCATGCACGAATTCCGCGAACAGCAGCGACGACAGTGGCGCCTCTTCCGAGGGTTTCAGCACCACGGTGCAGCCGGCCAGCAGTGCCGGGATCACCTTGAGCGTGACCTGGTTCATCGGCCAGTTCCACGGCGTGATCAGACCGACGACGCCGATGGGTTCCAGCGCGATGCGGTCGTCGGGGGCATGCGGGCCCAGCGGGCGGATCCAGTCGATCTGGTCAAAGGCGGTGAGAAAGTTCTCCAGGTGCCAGGACAGGCAGGGCGCCTGATCGGACCGCGCCATGTCGATCGGCGCGCCCATCTCGGTGCTGATCGCCTGCGCCATCTCCTCGACCCGCGCGTGATACTGCGCGAGGATCCCCGCGACCAGCGCGCGGCGCGTCGCCGGTGCGGTGGCGGCCCAGGCGGGAAAGGCGGATCTGGCGGCGGCGACGGCGGCATCGGTGTCGGCCTGCCCGCCCAGCGAGATGACCGCGCAGGGCTCTTCGGTCGAGGGGTCGATGACGGTGTAATCCTGCCCCGCCAGCGGCGCCGTCCAGCGCCCGTTGATGTAGAAATCGCGTTTGCTGATCATTCTGGTCCCGCCGGTTTCTGGGTGCGGCATGACCGCCGCCGGTTCTGGCGGGCGCCGCGTCTCATCCCTATATAGCGGTCAGGCGAGCCCGGCAAACGCCGCGCCGCGACATGGACATAAGGAACACCGACATGGGCCTGCGTATCAACGACACCATCCCCAATCTGACCGTCACCACCGACGAGGGCACCGTCACCCTGCATGACTGGATCGGCGACAGCTGGGCGATCCTGTTTTCACACCCCAAGGATTTCACCCCCGTCTGCACGACCGAATTCGGCGCCGTGGCGCAGCTTGCCGAGGAATGGGCCAAGCGCGGGACCAAGGTCATGGGCATCTCGGTCGATGGCGTCGAAGAGCACCTGCGCTGGAAGAAGGACATCGAGACCGCGGGCGGTGCCAAACCCGCCTTTCCCATCGTGGCCGACAAGGATCTGACGCTGTCCAAGGCCTTTGACATGCTGCCGGCCGAGGCCTATCTGCCCGAGGGGGCGACGCCCAACGACACCGCCACCGTGCGCGTGGTGTTCATCATCGGGCCGGACAAGAAGCTCAAGCTGTCGATGACCTATCCGATGAACGTGGGCCGCAACTTTGCCGAGGTGCTGCGCGCGCTCGACGCGCTCCAGACCGCGAACGGGCGGGGCGTGGCGACGCCGGCGAACTGGACCGTGGGCGAGGATGTCATCATCCCGCTCTCGCTCAACGATGCGCAGGCCGAAGAGAAATTCGGCCCCTTTACCACCGTGCTGCCCTATCTGCGCAAGGTCGGCCTCAAGGGCTGATCTGCCCCCACCGACCGGCAAAAGGCCCCGCGCGCGGGGCCTTTTTCAATCCTGTCAGGACACGACCACCTGCGTGCCCAGCGGGACACGGTCATAAAGGTCGATGGCATGTTCGTTGATCAGCCGGATGCAGCCCGACGAAAACGACTGCCCGATGGTCCAGGGCTGCGGCGTGCCGTGGATGCGGTAATAGGTGTCGCGGTTGCCCACATAGAGGTAGAGCGCGCGCGCACCGAGCGGGTTGCGTTCATGTCCGCCGGGCAGGCCGCTGCGATAGGGGCCATAGACCTCGGGCTCGATCCGGATCATGCTCGCCGTCGGCACCCAGCTTGGCCATTCGGCCTTGCGGCGCACGGTCGCCTGACCCTGGAAATTGCGCCCCGCATCGCCCACGGCGACGGTGTAGCGGATCGCGCGGGCATTGCCGAGCGTCCAGTAAAGCCGGTGATCGGCGGTCTGAACATAGATCGTGCCGGCGGGCAGATCGGGGTTCACATCAACCTCTGTCGGCAGATATTCACGCGGGATCCGCACGATGGTCTGCGACACCGCAGGTGCTGCCAGCAGGGTCGCGGCGGCGGCTGTGGTCAGGAAATGGCGGCGCGTTGTCATCGGCCCTGTCCTTCTTTTCTGGATATCTGCGCGCAGCATAGCACAAGGGCCCCGTGTCGAAGGGGCTGTTCGGGGACAATCCGGCAGTTTCGGCGGGATTGTTGCGCGGCTGCGTCGTCAATAAGCGTAGAAGGTCGTGCCCAGCGCCACGCGATCATAGAGATCGGTCACATGGCCGTTGTACATGCGGAAACAGCCATTGGATGCGGAGGAGCCGATGGTGGCCGGCTCTGTCGTGCCATGCACGCGGATATAGGTGTCCACATTGCCCTGAAACACATAAAGCGCACGCGCGCCCAGCGGGTTGGTCGGCCCGCCCGGCATCCCGTCCTTGTAGCGCTCATAGGCGGCGGGGTTGCGCGCGATCATCTCGTCGGTGGGCCGCCAGCTAGGCCATTCGACCTTGCGCGCAATGGTGCCCTGGCCACGCCAGAGCAGCCCCTCGCGACCGACCGCGACGCCGTAGCGGATCGCGAGACCCTCGCCCAGAGTGTAATAGAGGTTGTAGCTCGCCGGCAGGATGTGGATCTGGCCGGCCGCAAATTCGGGCCGCACATTCACGATCTGCGCATGGAACCGCTCGGGTATCGCATAATTGCCCTCGCGCACGGGGGGCAGGGTGATGGCGGGCAGCGCGGGTGCCGCGACCTGAATGGCCTGCGCCAGCAGCGGGCCGGTCTGGGCGGCAGACAGCGCCATGGCAGAGGTCCAGATGAAATGGCGGCGCGTCAGCATGTCGTGTTTCCCCGATAATCACATAACGAATCGGGCCCTGGAAAGGGGCCCGTGACAGAGTAGCACCATAAAAAACAGTGACTGGCCAATCAACATAACGCGAAGGGCCCCGGCACTTCTGCCGGAGCCCTGTGTCTTTTGAGGACCGCAGCGCCTATTCGGCGGCGGCCTCTTCCGTCATTTCCTTGCCGGTGGCCTGGTCGATCATCTTCATCGACAGGCGCACCTTGCCACGGTCGTCAAAGCCCAGAAGCTTGACCCAGACCTCCTGACCTTCCTTGAGCGCATCGCTGGGATGGTTCAGGCGGCGGTTTTCGATCTGGCTGACATGCACGAGGCCGTCACGCTTGCCAAAGAAGTTCACGAAGGCACCGAAGTCCACGATCTTGACGACCGTGCCCTTGTAGATGCCGCCTTCTTCGGGTTCGGCCACGATCGACCAGATCATGTCATAGGCCTTCTTGATCGAATCGCCGTTGGGCGAGGCGATCTTGATGATGCCGTCGTCGTTGATATCGACCTTGGCCCCCGAAAGCTCCACGATCTCGCGGATCACCTTGCCGCCCGACCCGATCACTTCGCGGATCTTGTCGGTCGGGATCTGCATCGTTTCGATGCGCGGCGCATGGATCGAGAAGTCATTGGCGCCGGTCAGCGCCTTGGCCATCTCGCCCAGGATGTGCAGTCGGCCGGCCTTGGCCTGTGCCAGCGCCTTTTCCATGATCGCCGGCGTGATGCCCGCGACCTTGATGTCCATCTGCAGCGAGGTGATGCCGTTTTCGGTGCCCGCCACCTTGAAGTCCATGTCGCCGAGGTGATCCTCGTCGCCCAGGATATCGGTCAGCACGGCGTAGGACCCGTCCTCTTCCAGAACGAGGCCCATCGCCACGCCGGCCACCGGCGCCTTGAGCGGCACGCCCGCGTCCATCATCGACAGCGACCCGCCACAGACCGACGCCATGGAGGAAGAGCCGTTCGATTCCGTGATCTCGGACACCAGACGGATGGTGTAGGGGAAGTCGGTCGCGGGCGGCAGCACCGCCTGCAAAGCCCGCCAGGCAAGCTTGCCATGGCCGATCTCGCGCCGGCCCGGCCCGGCCACACGGCCCACCTCGCCCACCGAATAGGGGGGGAAGTTGTAGTGCAGCAGGAAGTTCGATTTGAAGTTGCCATGCAGCGCGTCGATGAACTGTTCGTCATCGCCGGTGCCCAGCGTGGTGACGACCAGGCCCTGCGTCTCGCCACGGGTGAACAGGGCCGAGCCATGCGTGCGCGGCAGAAGGCCGGTCTGGCAGACGATCGGGCGCACCACGTCGAGCCCGCGCCCGTCGATCCGGCGGCCATGCTTGACCACGTCGCCGCGCAGCACGGCGGATTCGAGCTTTTTGAGCGCCGGGCCGAGGTTGCTGTCGGCCAGTTGCTCTTCGCTCAGCGCGGCCTTGATCGCGTCCTTGGCAGCGGCGACCGCATGGGTGCGCTCCTGCTTGTCGGTGATCGCATAGGCGGCGCGCATCGCGTCCTCGCCCGCAGCCTTGACCGCGGCGTAAAGCGCGGAATAGTCCGGCGGGGTGAAGTCGAGCGGCTCCTTGGCGCATTCCTCGGCCAGAGCGACGATCAGGTCGATCACCGGCTGGATCTGCTCATGCGCAAAGACGACGGCGCCCAGCATTTCGGCTTCGGACAGCTCATAGGCCTCGGATTCCACCATCATGACGGCATCCTTGGTCCCGGCGACAACCAGATCGAGCCGCTGCTCGGGGTTGTTGCGCAGGTTGTGCATGTCGTCGATGGTCGGGTTCAGCACATAGGCGCCGTTTGCATAGCCCACACGCGCGGCCGCAATCGGCCCCATGAAGGGCGCGCCCGAGATCGTCAGCGCGGCAGAGGCCGCGATCATCGCCACGATGTCGGGATCGTTGACGAGGTCATGCGACAGAACGGTGCACATCACCAGCACTTCGTTCTTGAAGCCGGGGACGAACAGCGGGCGGATCGGACGGTCGATCAGGCGCGAGGTCAGCGTTTCCTTTTCGGTCGGCCGCGCTTCGCGCTTGAAGAACCCGCCGGGGATCTTGCCGGCGGCGTAGTATTTTTCCTGGTAATGCACGGTCAGCGGAAAGAAATCCTGCCCCGGCTTTTGCTCGCGGGCGTAGGTCACGTTCGCCATGACGCTGGTTTCGCCCAGCGTGGCAATCACGGACCCGTCCGCCTGACGGGCAATCTTGCCCGTTTCCAGTGTCAGCGTTTCCTCGCCCCACTGGATCGACTTTTTCACTTCATTGAACATCAAAGCATCCTGTCTGGGGTTACCCGGCCTTCCGGGCCCCCGTTTCTCTGGCGGCCCCATTGCCGCCGACCCCAATCCTAAGCACAACGCCGGGGTCAGGGCGTCACGTCACAGATTTCGGGGCAATACAACAGAACGTGCGTCTTGGAAAGTGGCGCCTCAGCCCGCCCGGCGCACCATCTCGGCAATCCAGAGCGGGGCAAAGGGCGATGTGCAGCCCTTGGGCGTGGGATAGTCGCGATAGATGCCCATCGCCTCGCCCATCGCGATCGCGCGGGCGCGCTGCGCGGGGTGGTGGATGCCGATGGCGGCGAGCGTGGTGTTCATCGTCCATTGCACCTCGGGCAAGGCGGCCGGCATTTCGGCCTCGAGCCGGTCGAGCAGGGCGGGCAGGTCCAGCCCCTCTGGCGTCTTTTCCACCCGCTCGGCCGTCAGGCTCCATCCGGCGCGCGCCAGCATCGGGTGGTCGGACACCATCCAGCGCAGCCGCAACGCCTCCTTGTCCGGATGCAGCCTGACGATATAGGGGGTGAGCCAGTCCGACACCGAGACCAGCGCATTGCCGCGCACCATCTCTTCGACCTCATCCGCCGAAAGCGCGGCGGGTTTAAGCAGCAGCACCGCCATCAGCCGCGCATCGGCATTGCCCGTCTGCCACAGGTGCAGGCCCAGCCCATGGTCGCGCCTGGCCGCCTTGGCGATCTTGCGAATGTCACCCATCCTGACGCCAAACTGCGCGGTCCCGGCAGCCATGCGATAGGCCGAGCGGCGCACAGAGTCCTGCCCTGCGGCCTCAAGCTGCGCCATCGCTTCTTCCAGCGTCATGCCCCGCCCTCCGTGAAACAGGACGATCCTGCCACCGACCGGCCTGGGCGCACAAACAAAAACGCCCGCGCCTTGCGGCACGGGCGTCTGTGTCTCGCGGCAGGTGCCGTTACCGGCGCAGGCCCAGACGGGCGATGAGCGCCTGGTAGCGCGCCTCGTCCTTGCGCTTGACATAGTCGAGCAGCTTGCGACGGGTGGCGACCATCACCAGAAGGCCACGGCGGCCGTGGTTGTCCTTCTTGTGGGTCTTGAAATGCTCGGTCAGCGTCGCGATGCGCGACGACAGAATCGCCACTTGCACTTCGGGCGAACCGGTGTCGCCGGGTTTGGTGGCGAATTCGCCAATCAGCCGGGCTTTTTCCTCAACAGTAATCGACATCGGGGTCTCCTTTTGGATCAGAGGGTTATGGCGCAGGCCGGGATGTCGTCCAGCAAGGCCCGTGGAGGCGCCCGCCAGCCAGAGCCGTCGGGATGCGTGCGCTTAGAGCAGTTTCGCGCAAAAGGAAAGCGGGGAATCGCGGGTCAGGCCGCGACCAGCCGCACCGTGGCAAGGTCGATCTCTGTCAGCCCGGTCAGTTCGGCCAGCGCCAGCCCGTCACCCAGCAGCGTGAGCCCGGTTTCGGTCGCCACGACGCTGAGCACCGGCGCCGGGCCGTTGCTGTCGTAAAGGACCACCAGCGTGTCCTCGGCCGCGTCATAATCCTGCACCGTGGCCGCGCCGGCATGCGCCTGCGTCATCGCCAGCGTGAATATGTCGGCCCCGCTGTCGCCATGCAGCGTATCAAAGGCGCCGCCGATCAGGATGTCATCACCGGCGCCGCCGTTCAGATAGTCCGCCTCGGCCACGTTGCCGGGCTCGACCCCGTCGATCACGTCATTGCCCGACCCGCCATGCAGCACATCGCGGCCCAGGCCGCCCGTCAGCGTGTCATCGCCCAGATAGCCCAGCAGGCTGTCGTCGCCCTCGCCGCCGTCGAGCCAGTCATTGCCGTCGCCGCCCACGAGTTCGTCATCGCCGGCCTCGCCTGCAAGGCTGTCGTCGCCGACATGGCCAAAGAGCGTGTCATCGCCCTCGCCGCCCGCCAGCCCGTCATCGCCACGCCCGCCGTGCAGGATGTCGCGGCCCGCGCCCCCAAAGAGGCTGTCGTCGCCATCCTCGCCGGTCAGGTAATCGTCGCCCGCATCACCCGAAAGGGTATCATCGCCGCCTTCGGTCCCGAGGAAATCATCGTCATCGGTGCCGTCAAGGACCCTGTCGATCGGCACGGTCTCACCCTCGCCGGTGTCGGTATTGCCGCCCTCGTCGCTCTCGGTGGCAGCGGCTGTCATCGGCATGAACGCCGCCCCGGCAAGGGCGATGCCCAGCAAACCCAGAATCATCAACATGTCCGACCACCTTCACAACAGGCCCGGCCCCGCGCCGGCCGCCGCCACCCCAGACCATGAATATCACAGGGCCGATGGGAACAGATCGGGAAAATGAATCAAAGGTTAACGATCTGCTTACCCTGTTTGTGGCGCCCAGGGCACCGGCTGCCGGTCGTAGCCGATGTAAAGCGGATGCTGCGGATGCCCGGCCTGCGTCAGGCCCAGCACATGCAGCGGCCGCCCGGTGGCGCGCAGCAGCCGCTCGACCTGCGCGCCGCGCCCCAGATGCGCGCCATGCGTGCCCCAGGCGGCAACGATCATGTCGGCCCAGCCGACGCTTTCGCGGATCGCGGTGTCATTGAGCGGCCCCACGGGGTCGGCCGCCGCCCGCATCGCGCGCGGATCGGTGTCGCGCCAGGCAAAGATGTTGGTGACGCGGAAGGCACCAAAGCCCAGCGCCCGCGCCCGCCTCTCGCAGCGCTCGACCGTGGGGTCGTTCTGCGTCTCGGTTGCGGTCGAGGGGTTGAGCATCACGAACAGCGCCCGCCGGCCCCCTGCATCCCAGACCCGCGTGAGCAGATAGCGGTAGCGGTCGCAATCGGAATAGACCGCCTCTGACGCGGCATCGCCCTTGAGATGGCGGCGGGTGATCGTGGGCTCGGTCGTCATGGCTGATCGGATAGCCCGCCGCCCGGGGCAAAGTCACCCCGTCCCGGCTTCATCTTGCCCCAAATATCCTCGCCGAAGGCAAAAAATCCCTTCCGGAGCACCCGGCGTCGGCCGCAGGCCAAAGATGGATATTTATAGCCAAAAGATGAGGAGGGGTCAGTGCCCGGCAATCACACGGGCGGGATGCAATTCGCCGCTCAGATAGCGGCCCACGGCGATCGCCTCGCCATTGTGGCTGGCCCAGCAGATGTCGCCAAAGCCCACATCGCCGGGAAAGACCATGGCCGGGTTGCCGTTGCGCAGGCGCGGCACGCTGTCGGTGGGGCAGGTGACCTGCGGCAGGTCGGCCAGCCCTTCCTCGAGCGGGCGCAGCCAGGTGTCGAGGGCGGGCGTGCGAGCGAGAGCCTCGAGCGTCGGCAGGTCGATGCCGTCAGCCGCATCGAAGGGGCCCGACCAGAGCCGGCGCAGCCAGAGCACATGGCCATGGCAGCCCAGCGCCGCGCCGAGGTCGCGCGCGATGGCGCGCACGTAGCCGCCCTTGCCGCAGGTCATCTCGAGCGTGACATGGTCGGCGTCGGGGCGGCCGGTCATCACCAGCTCCTCGACCCAGAGCGGGCGCGCGGCGATATCCATCTCCTCGCCCGCGCGGGCCAGCGCATAGGCGCGCGCGCCGTCGATCTTGACCGCGGAAAATTGCGGCGGCACCTGCATGATCTCGCCCACGAAGGCGCCGAGCGCGGCCTTGATCTGCGCATCCGTCGGGCGCGCATCGCTTTGGGCGGTCACCTCGCCTTCGGCATCGTCGGTGTTGGTCGCCTGCCCCAGCCGCACGCAAAAGCTGTAGCATTTCAGCGCGTCGGTGATGTAGGGCACGGTCTTGGTCGCCTCGCCCAGCGCCACGGCGAGCACGCCTGTCGCGGCCGGGTCGAGCGTGCCGGCATGGCCCGCCTTTTTCGCCTCAAGGGCCCATTTGACCTTGTTCACCACGGCCGTCGAGGTGATGCCGGCGGGCTTGTCCACCACCAGCCAGCCCGAAACCTCGCGCCCCTTGCGTGTGCGTGCCATCCCTGATGCCCCTCTCGCGCCCCGTCGAAGCGCTGCGGTTAGTCCGCCCGCGCGCCCCGGTCAACCGGGTTCGAGCACGCCCACCATCGGCCCCATCCGCACCCCGCCATCCGCCCGGCCCAGCGCCGGCGCGTAGAGCCGCGACACCCGCCCGTCGAAATAGAGCGCCTGCGGCAGGCCCAGCGCATCGCGGAAAAAGCGGGCGAACTGGTGGAATGTCACCGGCTGGTCCGAGATCACGAACACGGCGCGGTCGCCCGCGTTGGTGGTGCCGACCCCGTTGCGGATATGGCGCGAGGTGCTATCGGGCAGAAAGCGCGGATGCAGCGCGCCGTCGATCACCAGCATCGGGCCGGATTGCGTGGCGTCGCGGCAGGCGGGGGCGCGGGCGGCGAAATCGAGGGTCTCATAGACCCGCGCCGTGCCCGCAGCGATGCAGAACACGCCATTGGGCAGCAGGCCGAAATTGCCGGGGCTCGCGGCGGTCAGCAGGCGCATCAGCTCGCGCCCGCCCTCGACGAAATGGCCCACCGGCGCGCGGTCCTCGTGATACATGCCCGCGTTCATCGCAAAGGCGAGGCGCTGGCCCGGATGCGCGGCCTCGATCGCGGCAAAGCTGCCCAGCGGCGCCCCGTCCGGGCCGTTCAGGAACAGCCGCAGGTCGTCGCGGGCGGGATCGACCGTGCAGACGGTATAGTCCAGACCCTCATAGCGCTGAGTGCCGCAGTCTGCCGCCGCCAGTTCGGACGCGGCAAGCAGGCCGAACAGGACCGCCAGGGCGCGCATCAGTCGTCGAGGTCCTGCCGCACATGGTCATCCGCGAACAGGCGGCGCGTGGCCTCCATCCGGTCAAAGGTGTCGTCAAGCTCGAAGCGCAGTTCGGGCGCGAACTTGAGGCTGATGCCCTTGACCACCAGATGCCGCAGCGGGACGGTGTTGCGCCGCATCGCGGCGAGCGCCTCGTCCTTGCCCTGACCGCCGAGCGGCAGGATATAGGCCGTCGCGACCCGCAGGTCGGGCGAGACGCGGACCTCGCCCACGGTGATCACCATGCGCTGCAGTTCGGGGTCGTGGACATCGCCGCGCGTGAGGACTTCGGACAGGCTGCGGCGCAGCAATTCGCCCACGCGCAACTGGCGTTGCGACGGGCCATGGCTGTCGGATGTGCGGGATTTGCTCATGATCCTCATCTAGGGCTTTCGCGCCCCCTTGCCAAGCGGAGGCTTTGCCAAGTGTCCTGCCGGCGGGTAAGGACGAGACAAAGTGATGCCGCGTGAGCGCAAGGAGAACCGCAATGTCCGATCAGCAGGGGCAAGACCTGACGGGGCAAGACCTGACGGGGCAAGACCTGACGGGGCAAGATCTGCCGGGAATCGTCGTCACCGGCGCCTCTGGCCGGATGGGACAGACGCTGTTGCGCCTGATCGCGGCATCCGGTTCGGCGCGCCTTGTGGGCGCGGTCGAGCGTGAGGGCCACCCCTGGGTCGGGCAGGATGCCGGCGTGGCGATGGGGGGTGGGCCGCTCGGCGTGACGGTCACGGATGACGCGCTTGCCGCCTTTGCGCAGGCGCAGGCGGTGATCGACTTTACCGGGCCGGCGGCGACCGTGGGCTTTGCCGCGCTCGCGGCGCAGGCGCGGGCTGTGCATGTGATCGGCACCACGGGGCTGGGCGAGGATGACCTGGCCCGCATCTCTGCCGCCGCGCGGCATGCGGTCATCGTGCGGGCGGGCAACATGTCGCTGGGGGTCAATCTGCTGGTGGGGATCACGCGGCAGGTGGCGGCGGCGCTCGATGTCGAGTTCGACATCGAGATTGTCGAGGCGCACCACGCGCGCAAGGTCGATGCGCCCTCTGGCACCGCGCTGATGCTGGGCGAGGCTGCGGCGGCGGGGCGCGGCGTGCGGCTGGCGGACGTGGCCGCGCGCGGGCGCGACGGCGTCACCGGGCCGCGCCGGGCAGGCGACATCGGCTTTGCCGTGCTGCGTGGCGGCGATATCGTGGGAGAGCATGAGGTGCTCTTTGCCGGGCCGGGCGAGCGGATCGCGCTGCGCCATGTCGCCACCGACCGCAGCATATTTGCGCGCGGCGCGCTGCGGGCGGCGCTCTGGGGGCAGGGACAGGCGCCGGGAGAGTATGATATGATGGATGTGCTAGGCTTTTGACAGTGCCGGCGCCGCGACAGTGAACCGGGCGGCGTCCTGCTGCGTAGAATGCGGGACCACTGCGGGAGGCTGTGATGAAACCTTTGCTATTGGCATCGGCCCTTTGCGCCCTGCCGGTGATGTCTGCGGCCTTTGAGCCGGTGAACGCGCTGGAAGAGTTCATCGAGGTGATCGAAGAGCGCGAATTGCGGCTGGGCCTGTTCGGCATCTCGCTGGTGATCTCGCCCGAGGGCACGATCGAGGGGTCGGCGTCGGGCTGGCCCGTGACGGGCACATGGGAGTGGCAGGACGGTTTCTTTTGCCGCGAGATGGATTGGGGCGGCACCGAGATCCCCTACAACTGCCAGTTGGTCGAGGTGCGCGGCGACAGCGAGATCCGCTTTACCGTGGACCGTGGCGCGGGCGAATCGGCGGCGTTCAACCTGCGCTGACCACTCTGGGCGCGCGGCGGTGCGCGCAGTGCCGTGAGTATTTGGGGCACAGAGAAGCTGCGCGGGCTGCGTCAGAAGTCGATGGCGATGCCCTTTTTCTCCCAGTCGCCAAAGCGCACGGGCTCGGGCCCGTCGCGGCCGCCAAGTTCGAGCGGCGGCCGGGCGCGCGCTGCTTCGGCCCCGGCGCGGCGGGCGGCGGCCTCGGCCAGTGCGCGGCGGGCGGCGGCAGGCAGGTCGGGCGCGGGCGCGCCGTCGGGGTTGGCCTGCGGGTCGCTGGATGGTGCGGTCATCGGGCCGGTTCCTTGTGCAACTCTGGCTGGTGATATACGCCGCCGGGGTTCACCATCAAGAGGTTCATGCCCCATGACATCCCCGCAGATATCGGCCAGCCTCGATCCGCGCCGCGCCGCGCTGCGGCTGATCGGGCAGGTGACGGGCGAGGGGCGGTTGCTGAGCGAAGCGCTGGGCGAGGGGGCTCTGGCAGCGCTCGACGGGGCGGACCGGGCGCGGGCGCAGCGTCTGGCGACCGAAGTGCTGCGTGGCATGGACCGCGCCGACCGGATGCTGCGGCCGCTTTTGCAAAAGCTGCCGCCGCTTGCCGTGCGCAATGTGCTGCGGCTGGGCGTGGTCGAACTGGCGCAGGGGGCGGCCGCGCATGGGGTCGTCAACGACATGGTGGAGATCGTGGCTTCGGGCAAGCGCACGGCGAGCTTCAAGGGGCTGGTGAACGCGGTGCTGCGCAAGGTCGCCGATGACACGCCCGCCCGCTGGGCCGGCCTGCCGGTGCCGCAATTGCCCGGCTGGCTGCGCGCGCCGCTGGTCGCGGCCTGGGGGCGAGGGGCGGTCGTGGCGATGGAGGCTGCGCATCTTGCCGGAGCGCCGCTCGACCTCACGGCCAAGGGCGACCCGGCGGCTGTGGCCGAAGCGGTAGGGGGCGAGGTGCTGCCCACGGGCAGCGTGCGCGTGACGGGGGCGGGGCAGGTGTCGCAATTGCCGGGCTATGCCGAGGGGCACTGGTGGGTGCAGGACGCTGCGGCCGCGATCCCGGTCCGGGTTCTGGCGCCGCAGCCGGGCGAGCGGGTCATCGACCTGTGTGCTGCGCCGGGCGGCAAGACGATGCAGCTTGCCGCGGCGGGCGCGGATGTCACCGCGCTCGACCTGTCGGGCGCACGGATCGGGCGGATCGCCGAGAACCTCGCGCGCACCGGACTTGCCGCGCGGGTTCTGGAGGGGGATGCGCTGAGCTTTGCCGAGGGCGGCTTTGACGCGGTGCTGCTCGACGCGCCCTGCTCGGCCACCGGCACGATCCGCCGCCATCCCGACCTGCCCCATGCCAAGGACGGGGCCGAGTTTGCGGCCCTGATCGACCAGCAGGGTGCGATGATCGACCATGCGCTCACGCTGTTGCGGCCCGGCGGGCGGCTTGTCTATTGCACCTGTTCGCTTTTGCCCGATGAGGGCGAGGTGCAGGCCGAAGCCGCGCTGGCCCGCCATCCCGGCCTGCGCGCCGACCGCGCGGCGCTGGCGCGGCCCGGCATCGACCCCGCATGGATCACGCCCGAGGGCGGGCTGCGGCTGCGCCCTGACTACTGGGCCGGGCATGGCGGTATGGACGGATTCTACATCATCGCCCTGCAAAAGCCCGCCTGACCCTGCCCTTGCCGCCAAAGCCCGCGTGACTCATGGCGTCGCGCCCGGTATCATTGCGCCAACAAGAAGAGGCCCGCAACGCGGGTGAGGCAGTCGAGGAACCGGTGACGCAGCAGCAGACATGGGCCGCGCGACGCATGCGCCTGATGAACCGGCTGCATGCGCGGCTGGCGGCGCGGGCGCGGCCCGCCGCCGGCTTTGTCTCGACGCCCGAGCCGCGCAGCATCGGCCATTTCGCCCGCGGCCGGCAGCTCGTCGCAGGCAATTTCCTCTTTTCGGGGCATCTGATCGAGGCGCCGGGTGTGCCGATCTGGGACATCGGCGGGGAGGATGCGCCTTTTGCCGCGGAATTGCAGGGCTTTGGCTGGCTCGATGACCTTGCCGCCGTGGGCGATGCCAAGGCGCGGGCGCGGGCGCAGGACTGGGTGTTTGGCTGGATCGACCGCTACGGCAATGGCTCTGGCCCCGGCTGGACGCCCGACCTCACCGGGCGGCGGCTGATCCGCTGGATCAGCCATGCGCTGTTCCTGTTGCGTGGCCGCGATGCGCAGGCCTCAGAGGCATTCTACCGCGCGCTCGCCCGCCAGACGATCTTTCTGTCGCGCCGCTGGGCCGCCACGCGCCCCGGCCTCGCGCGGTTCGAGGCGGTGACGGGGATGATCTATGCCGGCCTGTCGCTGCAGGGGATGGAGCGGCATGTGGAGCCGGCGCTGCGCGCGCTCGCCCGCGACTGTGCGTCGCAGATCGACGCCGCGGGCGGCATCGCCACGCGCAACCCCGAAGAACTGCTCGAGGTGTTCACGCTGCTCAACTGGGCGGCGCTGGCGCTGACCGAGAATGACCGGACGCCGCCGCAGCCGCAGCTTGCCGCGATCCACCGCATCGCGCCGACGCTGCGCGCGCTGCGCCATGCCGATGGCGGGCTGGCGCGGTTTCATGGCGGGGGGCGGGGGCTTGACGGGCGGCTGGATCAGGCGCTGGCGACGGCGGGCGTGCGCGAGCGGCCGCATGTCGGGCTGCACATGGGCTTTGCCCGGCTGGCGGCGGGGCGCACCACGGTCATCCTCGATGCTGCGCCGCCGCCGCGCGGGGCGGCGTCGGTGCAGGGCCATGCCTCGACCCTCGCGTTCGAGCTGACATCGGGGCGCCGCCCGGTGGTGGTCAACTGTGGTTCGGGCGCGAGCTTTGGTCCGGACTGGCGGCGCGCCGGGCGGGCGACGCCCAGCCATTCGACGCTGTGCCTCGACGGCTATTCATCCTCGCGCTTTGGCTCCGAGGGGACGGCGGGCGCGGGTGAGCAACTGGTCGATACCCCTGCACAGGTGCTGTTCGAGCATACGCCCGGCGAGGAGTCCAGCCGGATCGAGGCCGCGCATGACGGCTGGCAGGTGACGCATGGCCTGACCCATGCGCGCACGCTCGACCTGACCCCGGATGGCCGCGCGCTTGCGGGCGAGGACCTGCTCACCACGCTGACCAAGGGCGACCGCGCGCGGTTTGACCGGGCGATGGATGCCACCAGCCTGCAGGGCATCGCATTCACGATCCGGTTCCACCTGCACCCCGAGGTCGAGGCCACCGTCGATCTGGGCGGCGCGGCGGTGTCGCTCGCGCTGAAAAGCGGCGAGATCTGGATCTTCCGGCAGGACGGCCACGCGGAAATGACGCTCGAGCGGTCGGTTTACCTCGAAAACGGGCGATTAAACCCGCGTGCGACACAGCAGGTGGTTTTAACGGCGCGCGCGATGTCCTATGCGACGCGCATCCGCTGGTCGCTGGCCAAGGCGCAGGACACGCCGAACGCCTTGCGCGACCTTGCACCAATTGACAGCGCGACGGAGAACTAGCGTGACCAGGACCGAACCCATGACATCGACCGACCTGCAACCCCTGCGCCGCGCGCTCTTGTCGGTGTCGGACAAATCGGGCCTGCTGCAACTGGGGCACGCGCTCGCCGCGCGCGGGGTCGAGCTGCTGTCCACCGGCGGCACGGCGGCTGCGCTGCGCGAGGGTGGTCTGCGGGTGATCGACGTGGCCGATGTCACCGGCTTTCCAGAGATGATGGACGGCCGGGTCAAGACGCTGCATCCGCGTGTGCATGGCGGCCTGCTTGCCGTGCGCGACGATGCCGCGCATATCGCGGCGCTGCAGGAGCATGCGATCCTGCCGATCGACCTGCTGGTGGTCAACCTCTACCCTTTCGAGGCCACGGTCGCCGCCGGGCGCGACTATGACACCTGTGTCGAGAATATCGACATCGGCGGCCCCGCGATGATCCGCGCTGCGGCCAAGAATCACGCCTATGTCGCCGTGGTCGTCGATACGTCGGATTATGCGCCGCTGCTGGCCGAGCTTGACGCCAATGGCGGGCAGACCACGCAGGCCTTCCGCCAGATGCTCGCGCAGGCGGCCTATGCCCGCACGGCGGCCTATGACGCGGCGGTCAGCACCTGGATGGCGGGCGCCATCGGCGAGGATGCGCCGCGCCGGCGCGCCTTTGCCGGCACGCTCGCCCAGACGCTGCGCTATGGCGAGAACCCGCATCAGTCGGCGGCCTTCTACACCGACGGCTCTGCCCGCCCCGGCGTCGCCACGGCCCGCCAGCATCAGGGCAAGGAGCTGTCCTACAACAACATCAACGACACCGATGCCGCGTTCGAGCTGGTGTCCGAATTCGACCCCGCCGAGGGCCCCGCCTGTGCGATCATCAAACACGCCAACCCCTGTGGCGTCGCGCGCGGGGCGACGCTGCTCGACGCCTATCGCGCGGCGTTCGACTGCGACCGCACCAGTGCCTTTGGCGGGATCGTGGCGCTGAACATGCCCCTCGAGGAGGCGACCGCGCGTGAAATCGCCGGGATCTTTACCGAGGTCGTGATCGCCCCGGGCGCCAGCCCCGAGGCGATGGCGGTGTTCTCGGCCAAGAAGAGCCTGCGCCTGCTCACCACCGACGGCCTGCCGGACCCGCGCGCGGACGGTCTGATGATGCGGCAGGTGGCGGGCGGGTTTCTGGTGCAGGACCGCGACAATGGCCGGCTCGACCCCGCCCATGTCCGTGTGGTGACGGCCAAACACCCCACCGCCGCGCAGATGGCCGACCTGTATTTCGCCTGGACCGTGGCCAAACACGTGAAGTCGAACGCGATCGTCTATGTCAAGGACGGCGCGACCGTGGGCGTCGGCGCAGGGCAGATGAGCCGGGTGGACAGCACCCGCATCGCCGCGCGCAAGTCACAGGACATGGCCGAGGCGCTGGGCCTGTCCGCCCCGCTCACCAAAGGCGCGGTCGTGGCGTCGGATGCGTTCTTTCCCTTTGCCGATGGCCTGCTGGCCGCAGCCGAGGCGGGCGCCGTGGCGGTCATCCAGCCCGGCGGGTCGATCAAGGATGCCGAGGTGATCGCCGCCGCCGATGCGGCCGGCATCGCCATGGTGTTCACCGGCATGCGCCATTTCCGGCACTAGGCACGAGGCACGAGGCACGGGGCACGAGGCACGGGGCACGAGGCACGGGGCACGAGGCACGGGGCACGAGGCGCAAAGGCGCAAAGGCGGGCGAGGCATGGCGATGCGGTTGGTGTTCTGGACGGGGTTTTGGGTTTTTCTCGCCGATCAGGCGACGAAATACGTTGTTGTCCAATGGCTTGACCTCGCCGCGCGGCTGCGCATCGACGTGCTGCCGCCCTATCTCAGCTTTCGGATGGCGTGGAACCGGGGGGTCAATTTTGGCCTCTTTTCCGGTGCCGACATGCGCTGGGTGCTGATCGGCGTGGCGCTCGCCATTTCGGCTGTGGTGCTCTATTGGGTCTGGCGCGACGGCGGGTCGCGCTGGGCCCAGGCATCGGCGGGCCTGCTGATCGGCGGCGCGCTGGGCAATGTGGTGGACCGGCTTCTTTACGGTGCGGTCGCCGATTTCCTCAACATGACATGTTGCGGGATCGAGAACCCCTATGCCTTCAACATCGCCGATATCGCGATTTTTGCCGGCGCGATCGGGCTCATCGTCTTTACCGGCGACGGCAAGAGCAAAAGGCCCGCCCGGCGCCGCCCCGCCGGTCGCGGCAAACCCGCGAACAAGACCCCGTGACGCGGGCGCGCGGGCAGGCTAGTCTGCGGTCGAGGGTTTGGGAAATGTCCGGGATGCGCAAGGTTATACTCGCTCTGCTGGTCGCAGGACCGCTCGCCGCCTGTTCGGGGGGCGACCGGGGGCTGCACCGTTTTGGTGCCGATGCAACCGGGCCGGACGAGTTTTCGGTGATGCCGATGCGCCCCTTGCAGATGCCCGAGACCTTTGCCTTGGCCGACCCCACGCCTGGCGGCAGCAACCGCGCCGACCCCAACCCGGTCGGCGATGCCATCGCCACGCTGGGCGGATCGCAGGCGGCGGGCAATGTGGGCGGCGTGCCGGCCTCTGACGTGGCCCTTGTGGCGGTCGCCGGTCGCGCCGGCATCGACCCCGCGATCCGCGCCACGCTGGCGGCCGAGGATGCGGCATTCCGCCGCCGCGCATCGGTCATCAACGCGCTCAACTGGGCCGGGCGCGACCGCTATTTCCGCGCCTATGCCGGCCAGGCGCTTGATGCCTATGCCGAACTGGCCCGCTTCCGCGCGCTGGGCGTGGCCGTGCCATCCGCCCCACCGGGGAACTGAGCGGCTCACTTCCGCGTCATGGGCCTTGCTGCTGCGCCGTTCCGGCGTAACTCTGCGGCGTGGCCACTCCAAAGGAACTGTCGATGTTGCGCGCCTCTGTCCTGTCCCTCGCCCTGCTCATCGCCGCGCCTGTCGCGCAGGCCGACACGGTCTCGACCTTTACCCTCGACAACGGGATGGAGGTCGTGGTGATCGAGGATCACCGCGCGCCGGTCGTGGTGCATATGGTCTGGTATCGGATCGGGTCGGCGGATGAACCCGTGGGCGCCTCGGGTGTCGCGCATTTTCTCGAACACCTGCTGTTCAAGGGGACCGAAACCCTTGCCCCGGGCGAGTTTTCGGCCACGGTGGCCGCCAATGGCGGCGACGACAACGCCTTTACCAGCTTTGACTACACCGCCTATTTCCAGCGCATCGCGGCTGACCGGCTCGACATCATGATGCGGATGGAAAGCGACCGGATGAAGAACCTGCTGCTGCTCGACGAGGATATCGCGACCGAGCGTCAGGTCATCATCGAAGAGCGCAACCAGCGGGTGGAAAACAACCCCGGCGCGCTGGCCCGCGAACAGATCCGCGCCGCGCAATACCTCAACCACCGCTACGGCGTGCCGATCATCGGCTGGATGCACGAGATGGAGGAGTTGAGCCGCGAGGATGCGGTCGGGTTCTACGATCTCTACTATTCGCCCAACAACGCCATCCTGATCGTCGCGGGTGACGTGCAACCCGATGATGTTCTGGCCCTCGCGCAGACCCATTACGGCGTGATCCCCGCCGAACCCGCCCTGCCGGACCGCCTGCGCCCCGCCGAGCCGCCGCAGCGCGCCGAACGGCGGCTGATCTACGAGGACCCGCGCGTGTCGCAGCCCTATGTCAGCCGCAGCTACCTCGCCCCGGAACGCGACAGTGGCGCGCAGGAGACCGCGGCGGCGCTGGTCTATCTGGCCGAAATCCTCGGCGGGTCCTCTGCCACGTCGGTGCTGGGCAGCGCGCTGACCTATGACACGCAGACGGCGGTCTATGCCGGCGCGGGCTATGACGGCCTGTCGCTCGACAGCACGACCTTCACCCTCTCCGTCGCGCCGGCCGAGGGCGTGAGCCTGCAACAGGCCGAGGATGCGATGGACGCGGCCATCGCCGGCTTCTTGGAGGCCGGGCCCGACCCCGACCAGCTTGACCGGATCAGGACGCAATTGCGCGCCTCCGAGATCTATGCCCGCGACAATGTCGAGGGGCTGGCGCGCAGCTATGGCGCCGCGCTGACCTCGGGCCTGACGGTGCAGGATGTGCAGGACTGGCCCGCCGTGCTGCAGGCCGTCACCGCCGCCGACATCATGGCTGCCGCAGCGCAGGTGCTCGACCGCAATCAGGCGGTCACCGCCTGGGTGCTCGCCAGCCGCGAGGAGTTGACCCAATGACCCGTATCCTCTGCGCCCTGGCGCTGATCCTGACCGCGACATTCGCCCGCGCCGAGGTGGCGATCCAGCAAATCACCACGCCCGGCGGCATCGACGCCTGGCTGGTCGAGGAACATTCGATCCCCTTTACCGCGCTCGAAATCCGCATCCGGGGCGGTGCCTCTCTTGACGCGCCGGGCAAACGGGGCGCGGTCAACCTGATGGTGGCGACGCTCGAGGAAGGCGCCGGCGACATGGACGCGCGCGCCTTTGCCGCCGCGCGCGAGGCGCTGGCGGCGAGCTATGGCTTTGACGTCTATGACGACAGCTTCAGCGTCTCGGCCCGGTTCCTGACCGAGAACCGCGACGAGGCGGTCGCGCTGTTGCGCCTCGCGCTGACCGAGCCGCGCTTTGACCAGGACGCCATCGACCGCGTGCGCGGTCAGGTGCTGTCGATCATCGCGTCGGACGCCAAGACGCCCAACCGCATCGCGAGCCAGACGCTCTATGCCGCGGCCTTTGGCGACCACCCCTACGGCTCGTCCCTCAACGGCACCGAGCAGAGCGTGCAGGCGCTGACCCGCGACGACATTCTCGCCGCGCATCGTGCGGTGCTGACACGCGACCGCGTCTATGTCAGCGCCGTGGGCGATATCGACGCGACAGAGCTGGCCGCGTTGATCGACGACCTGCTGGGCGACCTGCCGGCCGATGGCCCGCCGCTGCCCGCGCGGGCCACATTCGGCCTGGCCGGCGGGCTGACGGTCGTGGATTTCCCGACGCCGCAGTCGGTCGCGCTGTTCGCCCACAGCGGGATAAAGCGCGATGACGAGGATTTCTTTGCCGCCTATATCCTCAACCATATCTTCGGCAGCGGCGGGTTCGAAAGCCGCCTGATGCAGGAGGTGCGCGAGAAACGCGGCCTGACCTATGGCATCGCGACCTATCTGGTCCCGCGCGACCATGCCGAGCTGGTGATCGGCTCGGTCGCCTCGGGCAACGATGCGATCGCGCAGGCGATCGAGGTGATCCGCGCCGAGTGGGCGCGCATGGCCGAAAGCGGCGTGACCGCAGAGGAACTCGCCACCGCCAAGACCTACCTCACCGGGGAATATCCGCTGCGCTTTGACGGCAATGGCGAGATTGCAGACATCATGGTGGGGATGCAGATGATCGGCCTGCCGCCCGATTATGTGATCCACCGTAACGATTACATCGAGGCGGTGACGCTGGCGGATGTGAACCGCGTGGCGGGCGCGCTGTTGCAGCCCGAGGCGCTGCACTTTGTGGTGGTGGGGCAGCCTTCGGGGCTCGACGCCGCGCAATAACGCCCCTGCCGAATCGCGCGCGGTCATGCTAGATATAGTTGCATGACCGCGCATTCCCCCAACATACCCCCCGACAGACCCCAGGCCCAGCCCGTGATCCGCCAGCTTGACGAGGCGGCGATCAACCGCATCGCAGCCGGTGAGGTGGTGGAACGCCCCGCCAGCGCGGTCAAGGAACTGGTGGAAAACGCGCTCGACGCCGGGGCGCGGCGGATCGAGGTCGTGATGGCCGATGGCGGCAAGAGCCTGATCCGCGTCACCGACGATGGCTGCGGCATCGCGGCCGCCGACCTGCCGCTGGCGATGGCACGTCACGCCACGTCCAAGATCGACGGGACCGATCTGCTCGACATCCGCTCCTTCGGGTTTCGCGGCGAGGCGTTGCCGTCGCTCGGTGCGGTCGGCCGGCTCTCGATCACCAGCCGGGTCGCCGGTGCGCCCGCGGCCAGCATTGCGGTGAACGGCGGGCTGATGGGCCCGGTGCGCCCCGCCGCACTCAGCGCCGGCACGGTCGTGGAATTGCGCGACCTCTTTTACGCCACGCCCGCGCGGCTCAAGTTCCTGCGCGGCGACCGCGCAGAGGCGCAGGCGCTGGCCGAAGTCGTGCGCAGACTGGCGATGGCAGAGCCCTTTGTCACCTTCATCCTGCGCGACGCGACCGGCGGCGAGGACCGCACGGTGTTTCGTGCCGAGGCGCAGAGCGGTGATCTGTTCGACGCGCTGCACGGGCGGCTGAGCACGGTGCTGGGCCGCGACTTTGCCGACAACGCGCTGCGGCTCGATCTCGACCGTGACGGGCTGCACCTGTCGGGCTATGCCGCGCTGCCTACCTATTCGCGCGGCTCTGCGGTGGCGCAGCACCTGTTCGTCAATGGCCGCCCGGTGCGCGACAAGCTGCTGATCGGCGCGCTGCGCGGCGCCTATGCCGATGTGCTGTCGCGCGACCGGCATCCGGCGGCCGCGCTGTTCATCGACTGCGACCCGCATCTGGTGGATGTGAACGTGCACCCGGCCAAGGCCGAGGTCCGCTTTCGCGACCCGGCGGCGGTGCGCGCGCTGATCGTGTCGGGGCTGCGCCAGGCGCTGGCGGGGGCGGGGCATCGCGCGTCGTCCACCGTGGGGGCGCAAACGCTGGGCGCGCTCCTGCCCGAGCGGCCACGCATCTACCAGATGGACCGCCCCAGCCTCGGCGCGCGCGGTGCCGCCTATGCCGCGCAGGCGCCGGGCTTTGCCGAGATGGCCGCACCTTCGGCCCGCTTTGACGTGCCGCAAGAGACCGGGCCAGAGACCGGGCCAGAGACGGGGCCAGAGACGGGGCCAGAGACGGGACAAGAAACCGGGCAAGCGGCGTTGCCGCTGGGCGCCGCCCGCGCGCAGGTGCATGAGAACTACATCATCGCCCAGACCGCGACCGGGATCGTCATCGTGGACCAGCACGCCGCGCATGAACGGCTGGTCTATGAGCGCCTGCAACGCGAGATGGCGGCGAACGGCGTCGCCGCGCAGGCGCTGCTGATCCCCGAGATCGTGGAGATGACCGACCATGAGGCGGCGGTTCTCTGCGACATGGCGGCTGACCTCGCGCGGCTGGGGCTGGGGGTCGAACCCTTTGGCCGCGGCGCGGTCGCGGTGCGCGAGACCCCCGCCGCGCTGGGCGAGGTCGCGGCAGGGCCGCTGTTGCGCGACATCCTTGACGAGCTGGCCGAGGGCGGCGCGACCCGCACGCTCGAGGCGCGGCTGCTCGCCATTCTCAGCCGCATGGCCTGCCATGGCTCGATCCGGTCGGGCCGCAGGATGCTGCCCGCCGAGATGAACGCGCTCTTGCGCGAGATGGAGGCGACGCCGCGCGCGGGCCAGTGCAACCACGGCCGCCCCACCTATGTGGAACTGCGCCTGTCCGACATCGAAAAACTGTTCGGCCGCCGATGATCCGGATCGGGGGCACCGACTATGCGCTCGACGATCCGCAGGTGCTGGCCGCGCTTGGCGCGCTGGCGCTGGTCCTGCTGGTGCTGGTCCTGCTCATCGCCACCCTGCGCCGCACCGGCCGGTCCGCGCTGGTGGCCGAGGTGCTGGCGGCACAGATGGGCGGGCTGGGGCAACGGGTGCAGGCGCTGTCGGACGGGCAGCAGCAGCTTGCCGGCGGGCTCACCCATGTGTCAGAGGCGCAGGCGGTGGCCCAGACGCAGATGCTGCGGCTGATGGAGCAGCGGCTTGCGGCGGTGTCCGAGGCGATGACGCAGAACCTGTCGTCCTCGGCGCGCAACACGGCGGCGAGCCTGGGCGAGTTGCAGCAGCGGCTGAAAACCATCGACCGCGCGCAGGAAAACATCACCAGACTGTCGGGCGATGTGCTGTCGCTCCAGGACATCCTGTCGAACAAGCAGACGCGCGGCGCCTTTGGCGAGATCCAGTTGCATGACATCGTGTCAAAGGCCCTGCCGCGCGACAGCTACGCGATGCAGCACACGCTGTCGAACGGGCGGCGGGCCGATTGCCTGATCCACCTGCCCAATCCGCCGGGGCCGATCGTGATCGACAGCAAATTCCCGCTCGAAGCCTACGAGCGCCTGCGCGCCGCCACGACCGAGGCCGAGGCGACCGAGGCCGCGCGCGGCCTGCGCACGGCCGTGCGCGCGCATATCAAGGCGATATCGGAGCGCTACATCATCGACGGCGAAACCGCCGATGGCGCGCTGATGTTCCTGCCCTCCGAGGCGGTCTATGCCGAGTTGCACGCCAATTTCCCCGAAGTGGTGCGCGACGGCTTTGCCGCGCGGGTCTGGATCGTGTCGCCCACCACCTGCATGGCGACCCTGAACACCATGCGCGCGATCCTCAAGGACGCGCGGATGCGCGAACAGGCGGGCGCGATCCGCACCACCCTGCGCCAGCTTCACCGCGATGTGGAAATCGTGGTGGAACGGGTGGAGCGGCTCAACACCCATTTCGCCCAGGCCCGCGCCGACCTTGACGGGATCGGCACGGCGGCAGAGCGCGCAGGTAAACGCGCGGCGCGGCTCGACAATTTCGATTTTGAAGAGGTGGCGGGTGAGGTCGGCAGCGACCCCGGCGCCGTTGTCGTGCCGCTGAACAAGGGCTGAGGCGCGCCTTTTCGGGTCGTGCCCCGCTGCCCCTCTTCCCCGTTGCCCCGTTGCCCCGTTGCCATGTCACCTCTCAGGGGCTATCTTTCCGCCATCCGGTCAACGAGGGTGATGCGATGCGGCGCGCGGTAATGGCGATACTCGGTCTGGCCGCGCTTGCGGCATGCGATTCCATCGAAATCGACCCTGGCCAGCTTGAATATGCCAACCTCTCGGCCGAGACGCGCCGCGCCTATGACGCGGCCTATCGCACCATCCCTTTTGCCCAGGGTCCGGTGTCGGTCCTCGCCACCGAAGGCGGCGAATTGCGCACCTTTGCGCTGGTGCCCTGTCGGGGCGGGGCACGCATCTGTGCAGGTTCTGCGCGCGGGCGGGCGGGCAATCTGACCGTCACGCCCGACTTCTGGATCGTCACGGGCCTTTATGGCAACCGTCAGTTCCACCTTTCGCCGGGGGGCGACGGGATGATCGTGCGGGGCGGCCGGCAGAACGGGCTCGCCTGGAACTGACCCTCAGATCCGCATGATCGACTGCGCCACACGCGGCAGCAGCCCCTTGAACCGCAGTGGCGAATCGGTCGCGGCAAGGCAGATGCAATCCTCGCCGGGCTCTGCGACAGGCGTGTGCACCATCGCATCATCCGCGACCTCGACATCGCCCGCGGCAAAACGGTCGCTTTCGTCGCGAAACGCGCCTTGCAGCACCAGCGTCAGCTCCATCCCCTTGTGGCCATGGTCGGGCACCGCCACGCCACCGGGAATGCGCAGCAACCGCACGGTCGATTTCCCGGCGGTCTGAAGCACCGCCTGCGACACGCCACCGCCCACGCGGCGCCATTTCACCGCGTCGATGTCTCCGCCCACATAATCGCGCAGCGGCGCGGGAAAGAGGCCGGGCTGCGCGGGATGTTCCATCACCGGGGCCTGCCAGGCGGTATCGGCGATCAGCGCCAGCGTCGCGGCCAGGCTGCCTTCGTCCAGTTCGGCCACTTGCGTGCCTTCGACAATCGCGCCACCCACGGCGTCAAAACTGTGCATCCGGGCCCGGCATTCGTCGCACAACGACACATGCGTCGCCACGACGAGGTTGAACGCCTCGGGCAGGGTGCCGGCGGAATAGCCGATCAAGAGGGCGTCGTTCAGGTGATGTCTGATCTGTTTCATGGTCATTTCTTTACGTCATCGCGTGGCGCAAACGGTCAAGCGCCAGCCTTATCCTCGATTTGATCGTGCCCAGCGGCAGCCCCGTCTCGGCCGCGATCTCGCTGTGGCTGAGTTCGCCGAAATAGGCGCGTTCGATCAGTTTGCGTTGTTTTTCGGGCAGCGTGGCGAGCGCCTGCCCCAGTCGTTCGGTATCCTGCGCCAGAGCCATTACGTCGGCTTGTTCGGGGCTGGCTTCGGGCCCCCACGGTAAATCTTCGGGTTCGGCCCGGCGGTCCTTGCGGATCATGTCGATCCGCCGGTTGCGCGCGATGGTAAAGATCCAGGTCGAAACGCTGGCCTTGGTCCCGTCAAACAGATGCGCCTTGCGCCAGAGCGTCGCCATCACCTCCTGCGTGCATTCCTCGGCAAAGCTGGCGCTGGCGCCCGATTTCATCAGAAATGCCTTCACACGCGGGGCAAAGTGGCGGAACAGTTCGGCAAAGGCCTGCTGATCCTGCCGGTCGCGCACCGCTTCGAGTTGCGCTGTCCACTCCGCGCGCTTGGCGCTGTCCTGTTCGTTCACGCTGACTGCTCCCCGCGGAAACGACTGTCGCCTCACCGCCCCAGAATAGGGCGGCGGCGCGCGGAGTGCATCACCTTTCGGTCGGGACTGAAGCATCGTATTCATGTCCCTGTTACGCGACCATGGCGCGTCTGGATCATTCCGCCTGACGATTGCGCGCTGTCGATTTCGGGATTCATCCACGCTAGGGTGGGGCGCGTAGAAGAAACATAACCTTGCTGGGGCGACGGAGCAGTCAACGAATGTCTTTTGGTACGGGGGCCACCGCGCCCAGAACGATCGCGGTCATCGGCGCCGGTATTTCCGGCATGGGCGCCGCCCACATGCTTGCGCGCACGCACAGGGTCGTGCTGTTCGAGGCCGAGCCGCGTCTGGGCGGCCATGCCCGCACCCGAATGGCCGGTCTGCGCGGTGATCAGTCGGTCGATACCGGCTTTATCGTGTTCAACTATGCCAACTACCCGCATCTCGCCGCGCTCTTTGCAGAGCTCGAGGTGCCGGTGGTGAAATCGAACATGAGCTTTGGCGCGTCCATCGGCGGGGGCAAGCTGGAATACGGGCTCGCCAGCCTGCGCGCGCTCTTTGCGCAAAAGCGCAACCTCGCCAACCCCAAGTTCCTGCGGATGATCCGCGACATCCTGCGGTTCAACGCGCGCGCCGTGGCCGCGTCGGATGAACAGGGTCTGACCATCGCCGGGCTGTTGGACAAGCTCGGGATGGGCGACTATTTCCGCGACCATTACCTGCTGCCTCTCTCGGGCGCGATCTGGTCCACGCCCAAGGAAAAGATCCTCGATTTTCCCGCCCATGCGATGATGCGCTTTTTCGAGAACCACGCGCTGCTGAGCTATACCGGCCAGCACCAGTGGTACACGGTCGAGGGCGGGTCGGTGGCCTATGTCGCGCGGCTTGGTGCGGCGATGCTGGCGCGGGGCGTGGACATCAGGCTGGGCGCACCCATCGATGCGGTGCGCCGCACCGCGCAGGGCGTCGAGGTCAAGGCGAAAGGGGCCGACTGGGCAGCGTTCGACGAGGTGGTCTTTGCCACCCATTCCGACGATAGCCTCGCGCTGCTGGCCGACCCGACCGAGCAGGAGCGCGCGGTGCTCGGCGCGATCCGCTATCAGGCCAATGACGTGGTGCTGCATTCCGATACCTCGGTGATGCCGCGCCGCCGCTCGGTCTGGTCAAGCTGGTGCTATGCCGAGGCGCAGGACAAATCCTGCGAACGCATTGACCTCACCTACTGGATGAACTCGCTGCAACCCTGGCTCACCCAGGATCCGCTCTTTGTCACGCTCAACTCCACCCGCCCGATCCGCGACGACCTCGTGTGGGACCGCACCGTGCTGCGCCACCCGGTCTATGACCTTGCCGCACTTGCCGCGCAGGAACAGGCCGCGCGGATGAACGGCACCAACCGCACCTGGTTCTGCGGCGCCTGGATGAAGAACGGCTTTCACGAGGATGGGCTGGGCAGCGCCGTCGATGTCGTCACGCGGATCACGGCGGCCGATGCCATGGCTGTGGCGGCCGAGTGACCGCCCGCGTCGATCATATCGCAGGCCAGACCTATCACGGGCGGCGGGGGGATGCCAAAAACGCCTTTCGCTATTCCATCGACTATGTGCTGCTTGATGCAGAGGCCACGCCCGCCACGCCCGCGCTCTTTGGCCGGGGCCGGGGCCGGGGCCCGGGCCAAGGCCGAGGCTGGGGCCGGAGGTGGGGCTGGGGCAACCTGATGTCGTTGCAGGACCGCGACCATGGCGGCGCGCCGCATCAGGGCCGTGGCGCCCCCTGGGCGCGCGAGGTGCTGGCGGCGCATGGCGTGGACCCCGGCGGGCGCATCGACCTGCTCGCGCAGCCGCGTGTGCTGGGACATGTGTTCAACCCGGTGAGCTTCTGGCTCTGCCACGACCCGGCAGGCGTGCTGCGCGTGGTGATCGCCGAGGTGACAAACACCTTTGGCGACCGGCATTCCTACCTTTGCCATACCGACGACCTCGCGCCGCTTACCCGCGCGGTGACGGTCAAGGCGACCAAGCTGATGCATGTCTCGCCGTTCCAGCCGGTCGCGGGGGGCTATACCTTTCGCTTTGACATCACGCCCGAGGCCATCGGCATCTGGATCGACTATTCCAACGGCAACGGCGGGCTGATCGCAACGCTCACCGGCCCGCGCAAGCCGATCACCAACGCCGCGATCCTGCGCGCGGTGCTGCGCCGGCCATTCGGGTCGCGGCGGGTGCTGGCGCTGATCCACTGGCAGGCGGTCAAGCTGTGGTGGAAAGGCGCCCCGTTCCGCCGTGCGCCCAAGGCGCCGGACCAGGAGGTGTCGCGATGACATCGGCGCTGCGCGCCGCATGGGCCGACCGGCTGCCCGCCTATACCGTCTTTGGCGGGGTGATTTCGGCGGCGGGCCTGCCGATCTACATCTACGCGCCCAAATACTACGCCGACACCTATGGCGTGAGCCTCACGGCGCTGGGCGCGTTGCTGTTCGCGCTGCGCCTCTTTGACGTGGTGCAAGACCCCGCGTTGGGCTGGCTGTCAGAGCGGCTGCGCGGTGCGCGGGCGCTGGCGGTCATGCTGGGGGCGGTGGCGATGGCGCTGTCGATGCTGGGCCTGTTTGCCTATGCGCCGCCGGTGTCGCCGATCATCTGGTTCGGGCTCACCATCACCGGGCTGTTCACCGCCTTCAGCTTTCTCAGCATCAACTTTTACGCCCAAGGCATCACCAAGGCCGCGTCCCTGCCCGGCAGCCATGTCCGCCTCGCCGCCTGGCGCGAGAGCGGCGCGTTGCTGGGCGTCTGCATTGCCGCCGTCACGCCCACGGTGCTGGTCGGCGTCGTGGGCGCGCCGTTTTCGGTCTTTGCCTGGGGCTTTGCCGCGGCAAGCCTGCTCGCCGCCGCGCTGATGTGGCCCGAATGGCGCGGCCCGGCGGTCCGGTCCGACCCTGTCGGCATCGCGCAGATCCTGTCCGACAGGCTGGCCCGCCGGCTGATGCTGCTCGCCTTGGTCAACGCGACACCGCTCGCCGTGTCCTCGACGCTGTTCCTGTTCTACGTCGAAACCCGCCTCGACGCGCCGGGGTGGGAGGGGCCGCTGCTGGTGCTGTTCTTTCTCGCCGCTGCCGTCTCATCCCCGTTCTGGAGCGCGCTGGCAGAGCGTCATGGCGCCAAGCGGGTTCTCCTGTCGGCGATGGTGCTGGCGGTTGCGACCTTTGGCTTTACCCTCACGCTCGAACAAGGCGACGCCACCAAATTCGCGCTCATCTGCGTGCTTTCGGGCGCCACCATCGGCGCCGACCTGACGCTGTTGCCCGCGATGTTTGCGCGGCGGATGGCGGTGATTTCGCCCAACGGCGGGCAGGGGTTCGGGCTGTGGTCGCTGGTGAACAAGTTCACGCTGGCCTTTGCCGCCGCCCTGTTGCTGCCGCTGCTCGAGGCGTCGGGCTTTCGCGCGGGCGACCCCGATGTGCCGGCCGCGGCGCTGACCATGCTGACGGTGCTCTACGCGCTGGTGCCGTCGGTCCTGAAACTGGTGGCCATCGCCTTGCTGGCTTTCACCCAACTGGAGGAATGATCATGTCGGTCTTTCTGTCCCTGATCCTTGGTGCGCTGGCGCTGGCGGCGGTGCAGATGGTGATCGCACGGCGCTGGTCCTTTGCCGCGCAGCGCCCCGATGACTATGCCGCCACCGGACCCGCCTTTGACATCCGCGAAAGGCTGAACGGCCATATCGTCTGCGAAGGCGTGATTTTCGGCATCACCGGCCGCGTCACGTCACGATTCGTTGCGGATTTCCATGCTAGCTGGCAGGGCAATATCGGCACGATGACGGAACGTTTTGTCTATGACAGTGGCAGCACACAAGACCGGCGCTGGACGCTCACGCTGGGCAATGACGGCAGCATCCGCGCCGAGGCGCCCGATGTGCTGGGCACCGGCAGCGGGCGGCAGATGGGGGCGAGCGTGCTCTTGAACTACCGTATCAAACTGGCCGAAGATGCGGGGGGGCATGTGCTCGACACCACGGACTGGATGTATCTGGCGCCCAATGGCGCAATCATGAACCGCAGCCAGTTCCGCAAGTTCGGCATCAAGGTGGCCGAGCTTGTCGCCACGATGCGGCCGGCGCAGGCGGCCTGACGACCTGAAGGAAAGGACAAAGCGATGCGGCAATGGCAAGGCAAACGCTACTGGCTGGTGGGTGCGAGCGAGGGGTTGGGGCGCGAGCTGGCCTTGCATCTGAGCCGCGCGGGCGTCGAGGTGATCGTGAGCGCGCGGTCCGAGGACCGGCTGCGCGACCTCGTGGCCGAACTGCCCGGCAAGGGGTCTTATGTCACCGTTGACGTGACCGATGCGGCCGCCGTGCGCGCGGCGGCCGCGCAGATCGGGCCGATCGACGGGGTGGTCTATCTCGCCGGGGTCTATTGGCCGATGAAGGCGCAGGACTGGGACATCGACCAGGTCGATCAGATGGGCGAGATCAACTATCTGGGCGCGGGGCGCGTCGTGGGCGCGGTCATGCCGGGGATGCTGGCGCAGGGGCACGGGCATATCGTGCTCACCGGGTCGCTGTCGGGCTTTCGCGGCCTGCCGGGTGCCATCGGCTATGCCGCGTCCAAGGCCGCGATCATGGCGCTGGCCGAATCGATGCAGGCCGACCTGCGCAACTCTTCCATCGACGTGCAGCTCGTGAACCCCGGCTTCATCAAGACGCGGCTGACCGACAAGAACGATTTCAAGATGCCCTTCATCATGGAGCCCGCCGCCGCCGCGCAGGAAATGTTCGAGCATATGAACGACGATGCGTTCAAGAAGAGCTTTCCCATGGTGTTCTCCTGGCTGTTCCGGCTGAGCCAGTTCATGCCGGACTGGATGTATTACCGTTTGTTCGGCGGCAAATAACGGTCCATCCTGTTTGCGCAGGATCAAGGTGCGGCCCGCGCGGCCCCGCCACAGTCATGCAACAGGAGGATGCCCATGCTGGAAATAGCCATCGACAAGGTCGGCGAGGTCATCATCCTTGCCCGCGACCTCGATACCCGGGACGAAGAGTTCGACGCATTTGTCGAGGCGCTCAATGACGACGAAAAGGCGCATCTGGTCGCCCTGATGTGGGTCGGGCGCGGCAGTTTCGAGCCCGAGGACTGGGACGAGGCCGTGGCCACCGCCTATGGCGAGGCGCGCACGCCCACGGCGGAATATCTCAAGGGGTCGCTGCATCTGGCGGACCATCTCGAGAATGGTCTCGACGCGCTGGGCATTTCCGCGATGGAAGCCGAGGATGACGTCTATTAGCCTCCCCGGTGCCCGTCCGGGCCCCGCGTGACGCCGCGTCGTTCTCACATCGCGTCACGGGTCCGGCATCAAGTGGTTGACAGTCGCATTGTTGGCCCGGCCGGGCGGACGAAAAAATCATTCATCATTTCAATGGTTTGTGACGGCGGTAATCCGCCGTTGTGACCCATTCTCCGCCATGGCGGGTGCGCGCCCGCCCTGCCCCTGCGCCGGGGCGGCCCCCTTCCTATGTGTTGTTCATGCCGCCCGAGATGCGGTTTCGACCTCAGTATGAAGGACTACAAGATGACCAGGTTTCCCAATGTTTTCGTGGCTGCCGCAACCGCCGCCCTCATCGCCGGCGCCGCTTCGGCCCAGACCAGCGCCTTTGACCGTCAGGACTCTGTCACTGACGCCGTCACGGCGATCGAGGACGACATCGAAGAGGATTTCGACCGCGAGGCCCGGGTGTTCGGCAATCAGGGCCGCGAAATCGGCATGACCGGCTCGGTCTCGCTGCGCGCCACCGCGACCAACGGCAATACCGAAACCGCCGATGTGGGTGTCGGTGCGCGGATCGGCTATTTCGACGGTATCAACGGCAATGACATCACGCTGGCCTATACCTTCAGCGAAGCCGCCGGCGACGTGACCAAGAACAGCCTGCTCGCCGGCTACGATTATACCCGCGAGATCAGCTCCAACGCCTATATCTTCGGCAAGGCGCTCTATGCCTATGACGAATTCGGCACCTATGAGCGTGACGCCTTTGTCGGCGCCGGTCTGGGCTACCGGATCCTGAACACCGAAGTCCAGCAATGGTCGGTGCAGGCCGGCCCGGGCTACCGCATGGCCACCGCCGCCAATGGTGACACCGTCGAGGAAGTCGCGGTCAGCGCCTCGTCGGATTACTACTACAAGTTCACCGATACGCTGTTCCTGACCAATGACAGCGATGTGCTGTGGTCGGAAACCGACACCTATGTGACCAACGAGCTGGGTGTGAATGTGGCGATGACCGACCAGCTCGCGCTGCGCACCAGCCTGCTGACAGAATACCGGACCGACCCGCTTCCGGGGTTCAAGAACACCGACAACACGCTGGGCGTGTCGGTCGTCTATACGTTCAACTGATCCTCGGTTCAGCCGGACAAGAGGGGGCGTGGCAGCGATGCCGCGCCCCTTTTGCGTGGTCGGTCCCGGCGGATAGCCGCCGGAACAGGCGCGCTTTTCCGCCGTTATTGAATAGCAGGCGGCACAATGGCCATCTGTCGTCAAAGGAGGCGCCTGCCGGATGGCCGAAGGCGCCGCGATCACAGGAGTATCCGATGCGTCACCTCATGCTGTCCTCTGCCCTTGCCTTGCTGACGGCGCTGCCCATGACCGCGCAAGCCGACGATGCGGCGCTGATTCTGGGCACAGAGCGCTACGAGGCGCTGGGCCGCCTGCCACGCGCCGCCAATGTCACCGCGGCCGAACGCGGCCTGTTCGGGCTGGGCTATGTCGTCATCAGCCTGCCCAATGGCCGTGCCGATGCGGTGGCCGAGGCGCTCGATGCGTTCCTGGACGAGGCGACCGGGGCCGAACGGCTGATCGTGGCCCTGTCGGGCCGCTTTGTCACGGACGGCAGCCGCACCTGGTATCTGACCGCCGAAGCCACCGCGCCGCGCCTGATGGGCCTCGACGAGACCGCCGTCTCGGTCGAAAGCCTGCTTCTGGTGCTCGCCCGTGCGCCCGGCCGCGCCGTGCTGCTGCTGGGGTCCGACCCGACCCAGACCAGCGTGTTCGACCCCTGGCTGCGCGAAGGCATCGGCGCGCTCGACGTGCCGCAGGGTGTCACCGTGCTGCAGGGCGAGCCGCGCTACATCGCCGATTTCATGGGCCGCGAACTGGCCACGCCGCGCGGCGATCTCGCGGCGCTGGTCGCCGCCAATGGCCGCGTGCGCGCCGAAGGCTTTCTGCCGCGCGGGCTGGTGCTGATGCCCGACCCGGCGCCTGTGGTGCTGCCCGTGCCCGACCCGGTGCTGCCCAATGTGCCCAACACGCCCGACACCTCGACCGAGGTCGCGCTGTGGGAGGGCGCGGTGGCGCTCGACACCATTGACGCCTACCGCAACTACCTGCGCCGCTATCCGCGCGGGCGGTTCGCCGATCAGGCCGAAACCGCGATTGCCGACATCGTGGCCGAGCCGAACCGGAGCGCCCGCCTGGGCGAAGAGGCGCTGGGCCTCACCCGCGACCAGCGCCGCGCGATCCAGCGCGCGCTGACGCTGCTCGACTACAACACGCGCGGAGTGGACGGCATCTTTGGCCCCGGCACCCGCAGCGCGATCACCAACTGGCAGCAGCAGAACGGGTTTTCACAGACCTCCTACCTCACCGCCGAACAGATCAGCCGGCTCGACGCGCAGGCCGCGCGCCGCAGCGCCGAGATCGCAGCGGCGCAAGAGCGCGCGCAGCTCGAGCAGGCCCGCCTCGACCGCGCCTATTGGGACGAAACCGGCGCGCGGCGCGATGAGGCCGGCTATCGCGCCTACCTCGCCCGCTATCCGCAGGGCTTCTATGCGCCGACCGCGACCGCGGCCCTCGCCCAGATCGAGGCCGACCGCCGCAGCGCCGCGCAGGCCGAGGACCGCGCCGCCTGGGACGCCGCGCGCGCGGCGGATACCGAACAGGCCTATCGCCGCTACCTGCGCGCCTATCCGCAAGGCCAGTTCAGATCCGAGGCCGACGCGCGGCTGGCCGCCATCGCCGCCAGCGGCTTTGCCCCCGCCACCGAAGAGGACCCCGAGGCCGCGCGCGCCGCGGCCCGGCTCGAAGAACAGCAGCTTGGCCTCAACGACGTGACGGCCCGGCTGATCGAACAGCGCCTTGCGCAACTCGGGCTCGACCCCGGCCCGATCGATGGCCGGATCGACCGCGACACCCGCCGCGCGCTGCGCCAGTTCCAGCGCGGCCGCGACCTGCCGGTGACGGGGTTTCTCACCGAACAGACCGTGGTCCGGCTGCTCGCCGACGTGCTTGGCAACAACTGACCGCGGGTCGCCCACGAAAAAAGGCCCCTCCTGCAAGAGGGGCCTTTGCCTGTCGTCCTGCGGCCCGTTACTGGGCGGGGACGTAACGCTCGAACAGCATGCGGATCAGGCCGGTCTGGCCCTCGCCCAGCTGCCGCACGCCGATCACATAGGTGCCCGGCAGCACCCGCGCGGTGATGAGCGAGTCGAGCCCCGAGCCGTAGTCATCGTTATAGGCGATCTGCCGGCCGAAATCGTCGAACATCACCAGCACCGGGTCGCCCTGGCCATTGGCAATCGCCTCGACCAGGATCAGGCCGCCCTGCGCGATATCGACCGAGAACCAGGTCGCCTTGTCCGTCGCCTGCACATCCTGGCGCAGCCGGTTGCCGAGTGTGCCCAGTGCTGTCACCGGATGGCTGCCATCGAGCGGCGGGCTCATCTCGCCGCGGTCATACATGCCCACGGTGGCCGCGTTGGCGTCATAGCCGGTCACGGAGACGGTAATCGGCTGGGTGTCGTCGGAATAGGCCCCCATGGCGATGCAGTAATCCCCGGCTGCCAGCGGCGTTGTCACGTCGATGCGCGAGTTCAGGCCGTCATAGTCGTCGTTCTCGTCGATATAGTTGCCGGCCCCGTCATAAAGCGTGATGATCGGGTCCGCGCTCGGGTTTTCGGCGGTGATCGACACGGCCGCCGCGCTCGCCAGCGTAAAGCCCCAGAACGGCGCGTCGCGGACCGAGGCCGTGACCGACGCGCCGCCCGCCATCAGGCTGGCGTCGATCGGGCCGTCACCGAGGAAGTTGGTCACATTGGCCATGATGCACGACCCGCCGTCATTGGAGATCGGCGTATCCTCGATGGGGGTCTCGCCGCCGCCGCCCATCCCGTCGGTCAGGGCCTCATGCTCGAGCCGGCCGACGCGGACAAAGCCGGTCATCGGCGCGCCATCATAGCTTTTCATCGACAGGCAGTAGCTGCCGGGCGCCAGGAACATCTCGCCACGCGAGGCGCCATTGCCGCCCGAATCATCATCCGACAGGATGATGTTGCCCGACGCGTCGCGCAGGTCGATCACCGGGTCGCCGGCGCCGCGGCCTTCGGCCTCGACCCGCACATCGGTGCCGGCCGAAACGGTGAACAGGGCCACATATTCGTTGCGCATCAGCACCAGCGCCATCTGCTCCATCGCGGCCGAGGCGGTCGAAACGTCGGACGCGCCCTCGCTGCCGCCGATCCACTGGCCAGAGGCACCGACACCGCCGCACAGGCTCTCCTGGGCTGTTGCAGGCATGGCCCAGGCCAGCGCAATCGCGGCCCCGGCCAGAAGTTTCGCTTTATGACTTGTCATGGGAAAACGCCCTCTTCGGTTGCAAATGACGGTTGCGCGCAGACTAGTCGATTTGCCTGCGCGCTGGCTAGAGCCTACATGACCGGGTCAGGAAAACGCCCGCATCAGTCCCGATTTCCGATGATCACACCGCGTTCTTCATGGGTGAAACTGTAGGGCGGCGGGTTCGGTGGCAGGACATGGGGCAGGGTTACGACGCCTGCCACAGCCCCGCCACGCGGCCGGCCGAACAGCCCGGTCAAGTCGCCCGTCGTGGTGCTGCCATAGTCGTCACCTGTGGCACTGAGGAGTTGCCCGCCGGTCACATCCGCGCTGAAAGTGCCGTTCGCCGCAATGACACCACCCGAAATGGCGATGTCCGCAAGGTTGAAGGTGTCAAATGGTTCGCCTGCATTCTGCTGGCGCAGGTCGCGATTGGTGATCGCGCCGGTCAGCGTGCGGCCTGCGAAATCAACCGCGAGCGTGGCATCGCCTGTCACCAGGCCAAAGGCGAACTGCCGGTCATCGTTGCGCATGCTCACGATCTGCCCGGCATAGTCGCCGCTTTAGGTCGCGCTGCCCGCGACCGGCAGCGTCGGCACGACGCTGCGCCCGATCACCTCGCCCGACACCGACGCACCCGCCGCCGCGCCCAGCGACGATGTCACCGCCGCATAGGCCTCCGGCGTGCCGCCCCGCGTGGTGATACTCGTGAAGCGGAACACCGAAACCGCGCCGTTGCTCAGGATCAGGTCGCCCGGATCGGTCCGCACCGGCACCCCGTCGAGCGTGACAACCCCCGAAGTGGGATCATAGGCGACGACATTGTCGCCCTAGGGAAAGCTCTCAGCCTCCGGCACCGGGGCAGAGCCGCCGCTGCATCCGGCAAGCGCGGCACACAGCGGAAAACAAAGGGAAAATGACGAAATATTTCTCATGATATGACACTCGTCTGAAAGAACAAAAAGGAAAAACGCGATCATGCTGGTCTAACGCGAGACCACAGCCAATGGCGTGATGCTAGGCCTGTCCGGATGCCAAATCAATGCCACATTGCAAAGGCCGCCCTTGCCTGCGCAAAAGAACGTGCCTGCGCAAAAGAACGTGCCCGCGCAAAAGAAAAGGCCGCGTCCTTGCGGCGCGGCCCTTTGGTCTGGTCTCACTGGCAGGTCTCAGCCCTGGCGGGCCTTGAACCGGCGCTGCGTCTTGTTGATCACGTAGACGCGGCCTTTGCGGCGCACGACGCGGCAATCGCGATGACGTGTCTTCAGCGAGCGGAGCGAGTTTGCGACTTTCATCGGCCGTCTCCTTGTATCGCGGCGCATCAAGCGCGCCTGTGTTGCAACTTGGCCCCTGACAGGGACCGGCGAAAGAATGGTGGGCGGTACTGGGATCGAACCAGTGGCCACTACGATGTCAACGTAGTGCTCTACCGCTGAGCTAACCGCCCGTTTCGGCGCTGATTTCGCCACGTCCCCAAACGAAAAGGGACGCGGAGAGCTCCGCGTCGGGTAGGCGGTCTATAAAAGGAGTCGAAAGGGGGATCAAGGGCTTTTGGCATCCGATCTTTTCGCGCTATCCTTGTCGCAACAACCGGAGCCCAGATGCGCACCAAGGCCTTTCACCTGATCCAGCCCGCGGCGCGCGCGACCAGCGTGGTCTTTGCCTCGCCGCATAGCGGGCGCGACTACCCCGGCCCGTTCCTGCGCCGCGCGGCTCTGGACGAACACGAGATCCGGTCGTCCGAGGATGCCTTCATCGACCAGCTCTTCGACACCGCCCCCGACCATGGCGCGCCGTTTCTCGCCGCCGCCGCCGCGCGCGCCTATGTGGACCTCAACCGCGCCTCCGAAGAGCTGGACCCGGCGCTGATCGAAGGGGTCCGCCGCGCCGCGCATAACCCGCGCATCGCCAGCGGTCTGGGCGTGATCCCCCGCGTGGTGGCCAATGGCCGCGCGATCTATCGCGGCAAGATCGGGCTCGACGAGGCGCAGGCGCGGCTGACGGGCTATTGGCGGCCCTATCACGACATGCTGCAGGCGCTGCTCGACCAGAGCCATGCGCAGTTCGGCGAGGCGATCCTGATCGACTGCCACTCGATGCCGCATGAGGCGCTCGAGCATATCGGCCCCGCCGCCGGCCCGCGCCCCGATGTGGTGCTGGGCGACCGTTTCGGTGCTGCCGCCGCGGCCTCGGTGATGGAGCGGATCGAGGCCGCCTTTACCGGCGCGGGCCTGCGCGTGGTGCGCAACATGCCCTTTGCCGGCGCCTATGTGACGCAGCATTACGGCCGACCCTCGCGCCGCCAGCATGCCGTGCAGGTCGAGATCGACCGCGCGCTTTACATGGATGAACGCACGATCCGGCCCAATGGCAACTTCGTGGCCTTCCGCACGCTGCTTGACGGGATCGTGGCCGAACTGGCGGCCATCGGCCGGCCGGAAACGCTGCGCGTGGCGGCGGAATAGGGGTCACTCCTCCGCCAGCGCCTGCGCGAACCAGTCCTCGGGGCTGTCCACCTCGGCAATCCGCCCCCGCGCGACCAGCCAGAACCGCGTGCCTGCCGCGCGCACGAAACTGCGGTCGTGGCTCACCAGCAGCGCGCTGATGCCCTCCGCCTGCAATTCGCCCTCGAGCGCCTCCTGCCCCTCGATGTCGAGGTGGTTCGTGGGCTCGTCGAGCACAAAGAAATTGGGCCGGGTCAGCCGCAGCACCAGCATGGCGAGCCGCGCCTTCTGCCCGCCGGACAGCGCCGCGATCGGCGCGCCCTGTGCCTCGGGCGCGATGCCCGCCCCCGCGAGCAGCCCCCGCGCCCGCGTGTCGCCCGAGTCAAACCGGCGGGTGACGGCGTCAAACGGCGTGCGGTCGGCCGATAACTGCGACATCTCCTGATCGCTCAGGCCCAGCCGCAGCGCGGGCGTCGCGCGGATCGCGCCGGGCGCGCCGCCGATCGCCGCCAGCACCGCGCGCAAAAGCTGCGTCTTGCCCGCGCCATTGGGCCCCAGCACCACCACCCGGTCGCCCGGATTGATCCAGAGCCGCCCGGTGCGCAGCAGCGCGCGCCCGTCCGGCGCGCTGATCGTCGCCTCCTCGAATGTCACCAGCGCCCGCGCATGGCTGCCGCTATGATCGAGCCGGATCGCCCCGGCGCTGCGGTCCTGATACGCCGGCCGCGCCGCCTGTTCGAGCTTGTCGGCCCGCGCGGCAAGCTGCTTGGTCTTGACCACCAGCAGGTCCGAGCCCGAATTGATCCCGATATTCTTCAGCTTGGCCGCCTGCCGGCGCAGCCCGGCGGCCTTCTGCAGGTCATTGGCATGGCGGCGCGCATCCGCCGCATCGGCCTCGTCCAGCGCGTCGCGGGCGCGGCTGTAGGGCAGCGCGAAATCGCGGCTCGCCTCTTCGCGCAGAAACAGCGTGCGGGTGGTGACGGCATCGAGGAACGCCCGGTCATGGCTCGCCACAATCAGCCCCATGTCGCGCGGCAGCGCGGCGAGGAACCGCTGCAACCAGCCGATCCGCGCAAGGTCGAGGTGGTTTGTCGGCTCGTCCAGGAGCAGCACATCGGGGTCGGTGATCCAGCCGCGCGCGAGCATCGCCATGCGCTGCCAGCCGCCCGACAGCGCGCCAAGCGGCCGCTCGCGCAGGTCGCCCGGCACCGCGAGGTCGTCGAGCGCGATGTCCACCCGCCAGTCCTCGTCGGGGTCTGGCAGGGCGGCAGCCACCGCCGCGCGCAGCGTGAGCGGCGCAAGGGCGGGGGCGAGGTCCTGCGCGACCAGCGCCACCCGGAGCCCGCGCGCGCGGGTGATCTCGCCGCCCGAAGGGGCGTCCGCCCCCGCGAGCAGCCGCAACAGCGACGACTTGCCCCGCCCGTTGGCCGCGACAAGTCCGAGGCGGCAGCCTTTGGCGAGGGTAAAGGTGAGGTCGGAAAACAGCGGCGCAGAGAGCGTCAGCGACAGGGCGCGGGTGGCGATCAGGGTCATGGCAAGGGTCCGGTCAACAGGGGCTTTGGCCCGCCCGCACAGGAGCTTGGGGCCATCAGGGATGGGCCGACCGAGACTGTTGCGATGTCCCCGTCAGCCCTGCGAACGCATCCGCAGGGCAAAGGCAGGGCCATATTGGCGTTGACCTTGGTGCGCGAGGCGCATCGCGGCCCCTTCCTTGCAAGAGTTCACAGGGCCCACGATATCGCCGCGCCGCAGACCCCGCAAGCGGCCTCACCGCAGGCTGCGTCCCTTGACGATCGCATCGGGCCCGAACCGCGCGCGGATCGCATCCGCCGCGCGTTCGGCCTGCGCGCGTCGCCCGGCATCGGGGTCGAGCAGGTCGCCCTCGCGGTCGGCATCCCCGGCGCCGGTGATCTCGCCCAGCCCCACGCCCAGCAGGCGGAACGGGCCTGGGTCGCGCACCTGATCGAAAAGCGCGCGGGCCGCGCGGTATATCGTATCGGCCAGTTGCGTGGGCTGGTGCAGCGCATGACGGCGCGAGATCAGCGTGTGATTGGCGCGCTTGAGCTTGAGCGCCACCACACGCCCGGCCTTGTCGGTGGCCTTGGCCCGGCTCGACACCTTTTCCGCCATCCGCCAGATATGCCCGTCGAGGATGTCCGCATCGGCGGTGTCGGCATGGAACGTCGTCTCGTTCGAGATCCCCTTGACCGGACTGTTGGGCGACACCCGCCGCCGGTCCTGCCCGCGCGCGAGGTGCCACAGCCGCTCGCCCATCCCGCCAAAGCGCAGGGCGAGGTCATGCCGGTCCCAGCGCAGCAGGTCGTCAAAGGTGCGGATCCCGGCCGCGTCGAGCCCCTCTTGCGTGGCCGGCCCGATGCCCCAGATCAGCCGCACCGGGCGCGGGCGCAAGAACGCCTCGGTCTCGGCCAGGCCGATCACGGAAAACCCCCGCGGCTTGTCGAGGTCGGAGGCCACCTTGGCGAGAAACTTGTTGTGCGACAGCCCGATGGACCCGGTGAGGCCAAGCTCGCGCTGCATCCGCCGCACGAGGCCCGCCAGCATCACCGCCGGCGGCGCGCCGTGCAGGCGCTGCGTGCCCGCGAGGTCCATGAACGCCTCGTCGAGCGACAAGGGCTCCACCCGCGGCGTGAGCGCGTCCATCATCGCCCGGATCGCGCGCGAGGCCGCGACATAGGCGTCAAAGCGCGGCCTGACGACCACCGCCTCGGGGCAGAGCCTGAGCGCCTGGAACATCGGCATGGCCGAACGCACGCCCTTGATCCGCGCAAGGTAGCAGGCGGTCGAGACGACGCCGCGCTGCCCGCCGCCGATGATGACGGGCTTGTCGGCCAGGGCGGGGTTGTCGCGCTTCTCCACGCTGGCGAAAAAGGCGTCGCAATCCATATGGGCGATGGTGAGGTCAAAGAGTTCGGGATGCGCCGTCACACGCGGGCTGCGGCAGGCCGGGCAGCGGGCGCCGCCGTCAAAGGTTGCAAGGCAGTCGCGGCACAGGGCGGGCATGATGGGGCGAGAATAGGGGGCGCGCGGGCGGCCGACAACGGCTATGCTGCGGCTATGGATGATGACACCGATTTCCACGGCGCCAAGGGCGCGCTGTTTCTGGGCACACGGCTGCTCGTCACGCTGCGCGACGACAAGCCCGGCCTGCCCCATGCCGCGCAATGGGATTTTCCCGGCGGTGGCCGCGACCCCGACGAGACGCCGTTCCAGACGCTTGCCCGCGAAGTGCGCGAAGAGGTCGGTCTGGTGCTGCCCGAGGCGGCCGTGCTCTGGCGCGCGCGTCTGGCCGATGCCTTTCGCCCCGGCCGGCACCTGTGGTTCTTCGTGGCGCGCCTGCCGGATGCGGCGGCGCATGACATCGCCTTTGGCGACGAAGGGCAGGGCTGGGCGCTGATGCCGCCCGCGGCCTTTCTCGCGCTGCCCTCGGCGATCGGGGTGTTGCGCGACAGGCTCGATGCATGGATGCAGGCCGGCGCGCCCACTTGCAACTAAGGCGCGGCTGACACATGTGTTTTCCACACGCCGCAGGAGGCGCGTTTCGTGGCGACGCATTCAAGAAGGATACCACCGATGGATTTTGAACGCCTGATTTCCGATTTTCTGGGGCAGAACCTGGTTTTGCTGCTGCTCGCCGCCTTTATCATCCTGTCGATCTTTCTGGGCGTGCGGATCGTGCCGCAGTCCGAGAAATACGTGGTCGAACGGCTGGGCCGGCTGCGGGTGGTGCTGGGGCCGGGGATCAACTTCATCATTCCGTTTCTCGACCGCGTGGCGCATCGCATCTCGGTCCTCGAGCGGCAACTGCCCTCGATGAACCAGGACGCGATCACCTCGGACAACGTGCTCGTGGCGGTCGAGACCAGCGTGTTCTACCGCATCATAGAGCCGGAAAAGACCGTCTACCGGATCCGCGACGTTGACGCCGCCATCGCCACCACGGTGGCCGGCATCGTGCGCTCCGAGATCGGGCGGATGGAACTGGACCAGGTGCAGGCGAACCGGTCCTCGCTGATCGAGGCGGTGCGCGAACAGGTCGCCAACCAGGTCGATGACTGGGGGATCGAGGTGACGCGGGCCGAAATCCTCGACGTGAACCTCGACCAGGCAACGCGCGCCGCGATGCTGCAACAGCTCAACGCCGAACGCGCGCGCCGGGCGCTGGTGACCGAGGCCGAGGGCAAGAAGCGCGCCGTCGAGCTCAATGCCGAGGCCGACCTCTATGCCGCCGAACAGGAGGCCAAGGCGCGCCGCGTCCTGGCCGATGCCGAGGCCTATGCCACCGGCGTGGTGGCCGAGGCGATTGCCAAGAACGGGCTCGAGGCGGCGCAATACCAGGTCGCGCTCAAGCAGGTCGATGCCCTCAACAAGCTCGGGCAGGGTGCCGGCAAGCAGACCATCGTGCTGCCGGCCAATGCGCTCGAGGCCTTCGGCAATGCGTTCAAGATGCTGCAGGGGCGGTCGTGATGGACTCGCCCCTCTGGTCGCAATGGTGGGTCTGGATGGCGGCCGCAGCGGCGCTTGGCATCCTCGAGATGCTGGTGCCGGCCTGGGTGTTCCTCGGCTTTGCGCTTGGCGCCGCGATCATGGGCTGCCTGATGGCGACGGGCTGGCTGACATTGGGCGCTGCCGGGTCGCTTTTGCTGTTCGCGGTGCTTTCGCTTGCGGCTTATCTGGTGTTGCGCCGGCTGCTCGGGATGAAAAAGGGCCAGGTCAAGGTCTGGACCACGGACATCAACGACAACTGACGCCGCGCCCGCCCGGCGCCCGCCCGGCGCCCGCCCGGCGCCCGCCCCAGCGCCTGTGCAGGTGGCGGGTTCGGGAGCCTTCGGCGAGGATATTTTTGGCCAAAAGATGCAGAAACGCCGCCCCTTTCCCTCGGCCCCTTTCCCTCGGCCCCTTTCCTCGGCCCCTTTCCTCGGCCCCGTTTCCGCGGCCTCTCGCTTCTCTGTGCCCCAAATACTCCCGCCGGAGGCTCCGCCGGATCGACCGGGCGCTATCGGTTGGGGCGCAGGGCCTGCGGTGAGCGGAGTTCCGTCAGGATCGCCTGCGCGGCCACGCGGGGGTCGGGGGCCTGCCATACCGGACGGCCGACGACCACATGGTCAGCGCCGGCGGCGATGGCCTGCGCGGGGGTCTGCACGCGTTTCTGATCACCTGGTTCGGCGCCGGCCGGGCGCACGCCGGGGGTGACGATCAGTTTGCCCGCCGCTTCGGGCAGCGCACGGATCAGCGCGGCCTCCTGCGGGGAGGCGATCACGCCATCGGCACCGGCAGCCAGCGCGCGGGCGGCACGCTCGGTCACGATGTCAGGCAGGTCGCCCGCCTCGATCATCCCGGCGTCGAGATCCGCACGGTCAAGCGAGGTGAGGATCGTGACGGCGAGGATCTTCATCTCCGACCCGCCCGCGCCTGTCCGCGCGGCGCGCACGACATGGGGGTCGCCGTGGACGGTCAGGAAATCGAGGTCGAAGCGCGCGAGGCCGCGCACCGCCGCCTCGACCGTGGCGCCGATGTCAAAGAGCTTCATGTCCAGAAAGATGCGCTTGCCCTGCTCGTCCTTGAGCTCGCGCGCGAGTGCCAGGCCGCCGCCGGTGAGCATGCCCAGACCGATCTTGTAGAAGCTGACGCTATCGCCCAGTCTCTGGGCAAGGTGAAGCCCGGCATGGGCATCGGCCACATCGAGGGCTACGATCAGGCGGTCGTCGGACATGGGGATGCTCCTGCTTCTGCGGCTCGGGTCGCGGTGTCTTGGGCCGGGGCGGGCGGGGTGTCAAGCGGAGGGGTGGAATGCGGCTCGAGGTATGTGTGGACAGCCCGGCCGGGCTGGCGGCGGCGGTGGCGGGTGGCGCGGACCGCATCGAGCTCTGTGCCGCGCTGGGCCTCGGCGGGCTGACCCCGGCGCCGGGGCTGGTGGCGCAGGCGGCGCGCTGTGGTCTGCCGGTGGTGGCGATGATCCGGCCGCGGCCCGGCGATTTCGTCTGGAGCGAAGGCGATCTGGCGGCGATGGAGGCTGATATTGCCGCCATGCGCGCGGCGGGGCTGGCCGGTGTCGTGCTGGGGGCGAGCCTGCCCGACGGGCGGCTCGACGGCGCCGCGCTGGCGCGGCTTTGCACGGCGGCGGCAGGGATGGAGAGGGTGCTGCACCGCGCCTTTGACCTTGCCCCCGATGTGGCGCAGGCGGTGGAGGTCGCGGTGCGCCTGGGCTTTGCACGCATCCTGACATCAGGCGGGGCGGTGCGGGCGATGGACGGGCGCGACCGGCTGGCGCTGACGCTGCGGCTGGCGGCGGGGCGGATCGGCATCCTGCCGGGGTCGGGGATCACGGCTGAAAACGTCGCGGCGCTGCTTGCGGCGGTGCCGGTGGCGGAGGTCCATGCCTCCTGTGCCGGCGAGGTCGCGACCGGCGCGCAAGCGGTGGCGATGGGCTTTGCCCCGGCGCTGCGGCGCGAGACGGATCCGGGCCGGGTGCGCGCGATGAAGGCGGCGCTGGCGGCGGTTCAGTCGCGCGTCTGAAAGACCCGTGATGCGGCCCAGATCCGCAAGGCCCCGGTGGCGAAACAGGCCGCACCAAAGGCCCATGCCAGCGGCGTGAACCAGCCGGGCAGCAGGCAGAGCAGGGTGAAGAAGGCGATGGTCTCGGACCCTTCGAGCAGCCCGTTGGAGTAGTAAAGCGACTTGAGCCCCTGCGCCTGCGTCTGGATCCCGCGTTTTTCGGCCAGCACCGCGTAGCCCAGAAAGCTCGCGCCGTTGAAATAGAAGCTCGCCAGAAGGAAGGCCCCGGCCGCGCCATTGGTGGCGGGGGCGGTGAGGACAAAGGCGAGCGGGATCAGCCCGTAGAAGAGGAAATCGGCGGTGATGTCGAGATAGCCGCCGAAGTCGGTCTTGGCCGTGGCACGCGCCACCGCACCGTCGAGCCCGTCGGCGAGCCGCGAGGCCAGCAGCGGCAGGAGGGCCACGGTGGTATGGCCAAAGCCGATCAGCAGCGCGGCCATGACGCCCAGCAGGAAGCCGATGGCCGTCACGCTGTTGGCCGCGACCCCGTGGCGGGCAAGTCTGCGGCCCATCTGGTCGAGGGTCGGGCCGAGAAGGCGGCGGGCGGTGGCGTCGAACATGGGGACTCCCGAGGCGATTACAGGGTTGTGGCCGATCCGGCCGGGCCGGGCAATATCTGCGCTTGCCGGTTGCGGGAATGTGAAGGGCTGTTGCAATGGCGCGCCTGCGGCCCGGCGCCGCTCTGGTGGAGGGTGCGGCGCCTTCGGCGAGAGTATTTGCGGCGCAAAGAAGCCGGGCGGCGGTCAGGGATTGCGGTGCCGGTCCCAGCCGATACGGTCGAAGAGGGGGCCGATATGGCCAGCGAGCGCGCGCAGGCCGGGGCCGTCGAGCGTATCGGTCATCGACCAGGCCTTTTGCGCGACGCCCAGGATGCGGGGGGCGAGCATCGCCTCCATTTCGCGGTCATGGGTGGTGAATTCGGACCAGAAGGTGCCTTCGACGCCCACCACGCGGCTGGCGATATCCTCGGCCCCCCTGGGCACGGGGGACCAGGCGATGGTGTCCTCGAGCGGGACAAAGGCGGCCCAGCTTGCGCCCCAGTCGGCGGGGTCGGCGGTATGGGCCATGTCGAGATAGACGTGCTGGGCGGGGCACATCACCACGTCATGGCCGGCGCGGGCGGCGGCGATGCCGGGGGCCTGGCCTGTCCAGGAGAACAGCAGCGCGTTGTGGCCGATGCCACCGTTGGCACCCTGTGCGGCCTCTTCCCAGGCGGCGGGGCGGATGCCCTGCGCCTGCAATTGCGCGGCGAGGCGGGCCATCATCCAGCCTTGCACGTCGTGGCTGTCCGAGAGCCCTTCTCGCGTCTTGAGCGCAGCGACGGCAGGCGAGCCGGCCCAGGTGTCGCAGGGGAGTTCGTCGCAGCCCAGATGCAGGATGCCGATCGGAAACATCGCCGCGACCTCGGCCATCAGGGGGGCGAGAAACTCCCATGTGGCGGGCATGGCGGGGTTGACGACATTGCGCGGATAGCCCTGCACGCTGGCCTCGGTGCCGGTGTCGGCCGCATCGCGCAGGCCGGGGATCACCGCATTGATGGCAAAGGCGTGGGCGGGCACCTCGATTTCGGGCAGGATCGCGATGCCGAGTTCGGCGCCGCGCGCGATGACCGTCTGCACATCGGCGGGGCTGTAGCTGCCGCCGGACCGGATGCCGCCGCCGAATACGCCGGGGACGGGCAGCCCTTCGCCACGAAAGGCGGTCTGCTGCCAGAGCGCGGGGGTGGTCGCGGTCTCGAGCCGGAACGCCTCGTCATCGGCGAAATGCCAGTGGAAGCGGTTGAGCTTGAACAGCGCCATCATGTCGAGCAGGCGCAGGAGCGTGGCGGGGGCGTAGAAATGCCGCGCGCAGTCGAGGTGCTGGCCGCGCCAGGCAAAGCGGGCCGTGTCGGTGATCGTGCCGCAGGGGAGCGCGCCGTCATGCGTCTCGCGCAGTTGCAAGAGCGTGATGGCCCCGTGGAACAGCCCCGCGCGGCCGGCGGCGGCCAGGGTGACCCCTTCGGGCGCGATGCAGAGGCGATAGGCGTCGTCGGCCATCGACGGGTCATGGTGGATGGCGAGCGCCACACCCGCGGCCGACAGGAACGGCGCGAGGCCGTTGCGCGCGGCCAGCGCCGCCACCGCATCGAGCGGCTCGCCGCGGCCGGCAAAGCCTTGCGGCACGGGCAGGTGGCCTGCGGCGGGGGACCAGGCTGTCGGCTGCGGGATCAGGCGCAGGCCGTCATGGCGGGCAGCGGATTGGCCCGGCGCGGGTTGGACGCCTGCGGGCTGGCCCGGCGCGGATTGGACGCCTGCGGGCAGTTTCGGCAGGGCCAGCGTGCTGCCATCGGCCAGCCGCAGGTAGCCGCCCAGCGGCAGCCAGGCGCGGTTGGTGGGGGCAAAGCGCGGGTTGGCGTGGCGCAGCACCACCACATGCGGCGCACCGGCGGCAAGGTCGGGCAACTCCACCTCGCCATAGCCCGCGAGGCTGCGCAGCAGCGTGCCGCCCGACACGACGGCGGGTGCCGCCATCAGCGAAAAGCAGAACACAGGGGCGGCAAGGGCGGTATCGCTGCAGATGGTGCAAACGATGGTTTCGGCGTCGATGACGGCGTCGAATGTCAGTGTCATGATGTCCCATCCAGCCGAAGTTCGGCTACAAAATCGTAGATATCAGAGCGGTAGAGGCCCCGGGTGAATTCGATCGGCCGCCCCGTGGGCAGATAGCCGGTGCGGTCGATGCGCAGGGCGGCGGCCCCTTCGGCGAGGTTGAGCAGCCGCGCCTCATATGCGGCAAGGTTGATCGCGGTGATCCGCTGGATCGCCCTTGTGGGGGCGCCGCCGGTTGCGCGCAAGACGGAATAGAGCGAGGTATCGACCAGACCGGGGTTGGGCAGGATATCCTCGGGCAGCGACGACCGCTCGATCGCCATCGGGATGCCGTCGGCGCTGCGCAGCCGTTCGACCCGCGCCACGCGGTCGGCCGAGGAGATGCCCAGCGCGATGCTTTCATCCGGGGTGGGGGTAAAGAGGCCGCGCTGCAACAGCTGGCTTGACGAGGATTTGCCGCGCGCGGCCATGTAGTCGGTGAAGGAGGTGAGCGTCGAGAGCGACTGTTCGAGCTTTGGCCCCTGCGCCCGCACAAACGACCCAGCGCCGCGGCGCTGTTCGACCAACCCGTCATGGACGAGCTGCGCGACCGCCTTGCGCACCGTGACGCGGCTCACATCCGCGAGGTCGGCGAGGTCGCGTTCGGGGGGCAACTGGCTGTCGGGCTCGAGGCGGCCATCGGTGATGGCGGCGCTGATATGGCGGTAGAGCTGGAGATAGCGCGGGCCGAGCCCGTCGCGATACCACAGCGACGCCGCAAAGAATCCGCCCTCGTCCGCCCCGTCCATGCTGACCGATTTCCTCCGGGTGCCGTCGGGCGCCACCTGTGGCGCGAGGTGATTCGTGGTATCAGGAAAATAATACCAAATGCAGACCATTTAGAGAAGCACGAAGCTTCGACCGCCAAAAATCGCTTGTTTTTCAGCAATAAGCCAGAAAATCTCTCGTTTGGTATTATATTGGTAGCAAAACCGTTTCGTTTTGGTATTGTTCGAGGTGTCAAGAGATTCGTCCGGCCTTCACCGATGGCCAAGACGGACAGGACGCGCCATCACATGCCGCTCGGGGGGACGGATGACTGATATCACAGCCAAGGCAGTTTCGACGCGGCGGGCGGTTTCGCTCTCGGAGGGGTGGTTCGCCTGGGCGCTGATCGCGCCGGCGATGCTGTTCATCGGGGTGATCGTGGCCTGGCCGCTGGCCGAGACGGTGCGCCTGTCGTTCACCGACGCGCGGCTGGGCGGCGAGAACTGGGTGGGCTTCAAGAACTATCAGGACCTCTGGGCCTCGGCGCGGTTTTTCGACACCATCGGGCGGACCTTCTTCTGGATGGCGCTGTCGGTGTCGCTCAAGCTGGTGTTCGGGCTGATCGGCGCGACGCTGCTCAACGCGGCGGTGCCGGGGCGGGGGCTGTTCCGGGTGCTGGTGATGCCGCCCTGGGTGATCCCGGTCGCGATCGGCTGCATCGGCTGGCTGTGGCTTTACAACGGCTATTTCGGCCTGCTGTCGGGCGTGGCGCAGCGGGTGGGCCTCACCGATGGCCCCTACGAATTCCTCGCCTATCGCACGTCGGCCTTCTATTCGGCCATCGTCACCGATGTCTGGGTCGGCACGCCGATGGTGACGCTGTTCTTTCTCGCTGCGATGCAGGGCGTGAGCCGCGAGCTCTACGAGGCCGCCTGGGTCGATGGCGCGAACCGCTGGTACCGGTTCCGCCGCATCACGATCCCGCAGATCATGCCGGTGATCGTGTCGATGGCGCTCCTCTCGGCGATCTGGACCTTCAACAGCTTCGAGATCATCTGGATCCTGACCGAAGGCGGCCCGCGCGGCGCCACCACAACCCTCATCGTCGATACCTACAAGGTCGCCATCTCGTCGCAGCGCTTTGGCGAGGGGGCCGCGCGCGCCGTGGTGATCGTGATGCTGCTGGCGGTGTTTTCTCTCATCTACCTGTTCTTCCTGAACAAGGTGAACAAGATCTACGGGGTGAAGTGACATGATGGACCGTTACACCTGGCCGCAGACCATCGGCATCTACGCCTGCATCCTGGTCTTTCTGACCTTTATCCTGCTCCCCTTTTTCGAGATGTTCATGGCCTCGCTGCGGCCGCTCGAACACCTGTTCCGCGCGCCCTACCAGTTCTGGTCCGATGACTTCAGCTTTGGCGCCTACAGCCGGATGTGGGATACGGTGCCGCTCCTGGGGCGCTACATCTTCAACTCGGTGTTCATCGCGACGGCGGTCACGGCCATCACCATGGTCTTTGTGGTGCCTGCCGCCTATGCCTATGCGCGGCTCGACTTTCCGTTCAAGAATGCCTCGCTCGCGATCTTTCTGGGCGTGAACATGTTCACCGGCGCGGTGCTGCTGATCCCGCTCTACCGGGTGCTGCGCAGCCTTGGCCTTCTCAACACCTATTGGGCGATGATCGTGCCCGGCGTGGCATTCCTGATCCCGACGGGCATCTGGCTCTTGCGGTCCTACCTCGAGAAGATCCCGCGCGAGCTCGAGGAGGCCGCCTATGTCGATGGCGCCACGCGGATGTACACGCTGCGCCGGGTGGTGCTGCCGCTGGCGGTGCCGGGGCTGATCGTGGTGGGCAGCAGCGTGTTCATCGGGGCCTATGCGCAGCAGTTTCTCTTTGCGATCACCTTCAACCAGACCCGCGCCTACCAGCCGTTGCCCGCGGGGCTGTTCGAATTCATCGGCTACCAGTCGGTGACCTGGAACGAGATGATGGCCGCCGCCCTCACGGGGGTGCTGCCGGTGATGCTCATCTTCCTGTTCCTGCAGAAATACCTCGTCGCCGGTCTCACCGCAGGTGCGATCAAGGAATAGCGGCGCGGTTGCGAACGACACCAAGAAACCAACCAAGGGAGACGACCAGACATGACACATCTCAAGACACTGACACTGGGTGCGGTGCTGCTGGGTGGCTCGGCCATGACGGCCAGCGCGCAGGACCTGCACTTCATCATGTGCGGCGGCGAAGTGCGCCCGGCCGACCAGGTGGTGATCGACCAGTTCATCGTCGATCACCCCGGCGTGACCGTCAACATGGAAGCCGTGCCATGGGGCACCTGCCAGGACAAGTCGATGACGCTCGCCGCCGCCGGTGACCCGCCGTCGATCGCCTACATGGGCTCGCGCACGCTGCGCCAGCTTGCCAACAACGACCTGATCGTGCCGGTGTCCTTTACGCCCGAACAGGAGGCCGCGTTCCAGCCCGGCGTGCTGGCGACCGTGTCCTCGGGTGGGCAATACTGGGGCATCCCGCATGCCTTCTCGACCAAGGCGCTCTACATCAACTGCGACCTCGTCGAAGCGGCCGGTGCCACCTGCGAGGCGCCCGCGACCTGGGCGGACCTCGTGACGCTTGCGAAAACCGTGACCGAGAACACCGACGCCGCCGGCATCGGCATGGCGGGCAAGGATTTCGACAACACGATGCACATGTTCCTCGATTTCCTCTACTCCAACGGTGGCGTCGTGCTTGATGCCGCGACCAACGCGCCGATGATCGACAGCCAGCAGACCCGCGAGACGCTGCAGCTTTATGCGGACCTGCTGCCCTACATGCAGGAAGGCCCCACGGCATGGGAGCGTGACCAGCTGCGCGACCTGTTCAACGACAGCAAGATCGCGATGTATGTGACCGGGCCCTGGGGCCGTGGGCAGCATAACGAGACGATCAACCAGCTTGTCGCGCCGATCCCGGCGGGGCCGTCGGGCGTGTCGGGCACGATCCTGATCACCGACTCCATCGCGGTGTTCAAGGGCACCGGCCACGAAGAGCTCGCCACCGAGCTTGCCGTCGCGCTGACTTCGGGCGCGGCGCAGTATGACCTCGACAGCAGCTGGGGCCTGACCCCGATCCTGCAATACGAAAACCTCGGCATTGCAGATCCGTTCTACCTGAACGACCCGTTCTGGCAGGTGTTCACCGGCGGTATCTCGACCGGCGGGCCCGAGCCGCTGGTCGAGGATTTCAAGGCGCTGCAAGCGGTGTTCACCAACATGGTGCAAGGCATCCTGCTGGGCGAAGGCGAGGTTGACGAGCTTGTCACCATCGCCGGCGAAGAGCTTGCCGCCGTGCAGTAAGGCGACCTGGCGGGCGGCCCGGAGGGTCGCCCGCTACCCCTGACATTCCTGCGGGAGACCCGGCCATGGCCACGCTCGACCTCACGTCCATCAGCAAATCCTTCGGCAATGCCGCCGTCCTGCACGACATCTCGCTTGCCATCCGCGACAAGGAATTCGTGGTTTTTGTCGGCCCTTCCGGCTGTGGCAAATCCACCCTGCTGCGCATCATCGCGGGCCTCGAGGCCGCGACCAGCGGGCAGATCGTGATCGAGGGCCGCGACGTGAGCCGCGAGCACCCGGTCGAGCGCGGCATCGCGATGGTGTTCCAGAGCTACGCGCTCTACCCCCATCTCACCGTCTATGAAAACATCGCCTTTCCGCTGCGCGTGCAGAAGCTGGCCGAGGCCGAAGTCCGCCAGAAGGTCGGCCGCGCGGCCGAGATCCTGCAACTCACCGACAAGCTGCAACTCAAGCCCGGCCAACTCTCGGGCGGGCAGCGCCAGCGCGTCGCCATCGGCCGCTCGATCGTGCGCAACCCCAAGGTGTTCCTGTTCGACGAGCCGCTCTCGAACCTCGATGCGGCGCTGCGCGGCGACATGCGGGTCGAGCTGAGCCAGCTTCACCGCAGCCTGAATGCGACGATGGTCTATGTCACCCATGACCAGATCGAGGCGATGACGATGGCCGACCGGATCGTCGTGCTCAACGCCGGCAGGGTCGAGCAATTCGGCACGCCGATGGAGCTATATCATCACCCGGCGACGAAATTCGTGGCCTCCTTCATCGGCCAGCCCAACATGAACCTCGTGCCTGCGACGGTGCGCGAGGCGACGGGCGAGGGCGTGACGGTCGAGCTTGCCGGCGGCCATGTCATGAGCGTGCCGGTCGAAGGCCATGCCGCGATGAAGGGCGCAAAGGTCGAGGTCGGCATCCGGCCCGAGAATGTCACCCTGGCGGAGGGCGCGGGGCTCGACATCACGGTCAACGTGCTCGAACGGCTGGGCGGCGTGTCGATCACCTATGGCACCATCGCCGGCGGCACCCGGTTCTGCGCGACCCTGCCCGGCGATGCCGCCGTGGCCGAAGGGCGCAATATCGCGCTGGCCGTCGATCCGCGCGATTGTCATGTGTTCGATGCAAGCGGCAAGGTCCTGCGCCGCAGACAGGCGCCCGCACTGGTCGCCTGACATTTACGCCCGCGCCGCAGGGTGCGGGCCAACACCATGAAGGATTACCCGATGCGCGTCGTCGTTGCCGGCACAGGCCTGCGCCCCATGCATGTCCTCTCGATCATGAAGGCCGAAATGCCCGAGATCGAATTCGTGGGCTGGTATGATCCCTTTCCGACCTATTTCGACCGGCTCGGCCCCGATGTGCCGCGCTATGACACGGTCGAGGCGATGCTGGATCAGGCCAGGCCTGACCTGTTCTTTGTCGGCTCGCCCAATGTGTTTCACCTTGACCAGATCCGCGCCGGGCTCGAGGCGGGGGTGCGGATATTCACCGAAAAGCCGGTGGTGGTCACGGTCGAGGAGACCATGCAGCTCGCCGAACTGCTGGCGAAACATGGCACCGACCGGGTGATGGTGGGCCTTGTGCTGCGCTTTTCGCGCCACATGGTCGATCTGCGCGCGGCGATGGCGGCGGGCGCGCTGGGGCGCATCACCAGCCTTGAGGCCAACGAGCATATCGCGCCATACCACGGGGCGTTCTTCATGCGCGACTGGCGGCGGATGGTGAAATGGTCGGGCGGTTTCATGCTGGAAAAGTGCTGCCACGACATCGACCTTTACAACATGGTCACGGGATCGCGCCCGCGCCGGGTGGCATCCTTCGGCGGGCGCAAGTCCTATCTGCCGGAAAACGCGCCGACCTCGAACGCGGAAAACGAGATCATGCATGTGAAACCGTCGATCTGGGAACAGGTCGATGACGCCTTTCATTCCGACGGCGACATCATCGACTACCAGACCTCGATCCTGTCCTACGAGACCGGGGCGAGCCTCGCCTTCCACACCAACCTCAACGTGCCGGACGAACATCGCCGGTTCTGCATCATGGGGACGCATGGCATGGCCGAGGGTGATTTCGTGCGCGGCTATCTGCGCATCACCGCGCGCGACGGCACGCGGCTGCACGACTGGGACTATACCAAGGGCGACCATCCCGCGACGGGCAATCACTACGGCGCCGACAACATGATGGTGGCCGAGATCGCGTCGTTCCTGCGCGGCGAGATTTCCAGCCTGCCGGTCGGCATCGTGGACGCGATGGAGGCGGGGATCGCGGCGCTCGCGCTCGACGAGGCGCGCATCAGCGGGCAGATGGTGGACCTGGCCGAGACCTGGGCGCGGCTCGACGCCTACGGGCTGCGCAAATGACCGCGCTGGGTGCCCTGATGGCGGCCGAGATCGCGCAGGCGCCGGGCGTCTTTGCCCGCGCGGCCGCCGCCGACCACACCGCCGCGCTGGCGCCGCTGGCGCTGGGCGACCGCCGCGCGGTCTATACCGTGGCGCGCGGGTCGTCCGATGCGGCGGCCAATATCCTGTCCTACGAGATCATGCGCGAGACCGGCCTGCCGGTGACATCTCTTCCGCCGTCGGTGTTTTCGCTGGGCGGTGGCGTCGCGATGGCCGCGACCGTCGCGCTCGTCATCTCGCAATCGGGCGTGAGCGAGGATCTGGTGCGCTCGGCCTCTGGCGCGCGGGCGCGCGGGGCCGCGGTGGTGGCGATCACCAACGCGCCGGGCTCTGCGGTCGAGGCGGCCGCCGATGTCACGCTGCCGATTGGCGCGGGGCCGGAACTCGCCGTGCCCGCGACCAAATCGGTGATCGGGTCGATCGCCGCCGGCATGGCGCTGCTGGGCGCGATGGTGCCCGCCTATGCGCCCCGCGCGCGGGCCTCTGCCGCCGTCATCGGCGCGCTGGGCGACGTGGCGCATCCGCAGGCAGGCGCGCTGGTGTCGGCGTTGCTGCGCGCGCAGCATGTCTATGTGATCGGCCGCGACACCGGCTATGGCGCCGCGCAGGAGGTCGCGCTCAAGATCAAGGAGACCTGCGCGATCCATGCCGAGGCCTATTCCTCGTCCGAAGTCCTGCATGGCCCGCTGCAACTGGTGACAAAGCCGCTCCTGATCCTGATCCTCGACACCGGCATGCCGCTGGTGCAGGACAGCCTCGACACTGCCGAGGCGCGGTTTCGTGCGGCGGGGGGCGCGGTGCAGCGCCTGCGCCCCGCCGATGTGGGGGCCGAAGGGCTGACGCCCGCCGCCGCGGCAGCGCTGCTCCTGACCCTCGTCTATCCGGTGATCCTTGCGGTCGCGGTGGCGCTGGGGCATGACCCGGACCGTCCCGCCACCCTGTCGAAAGTGACCCAGACCACATGACCGACCTCAGCCGCTGGCACACATGGCGCGAGATCCACGCCCAGCCCGCCATCTGGGCGGGGTGGGCGCAGGGGCTCGACATCGCGGGGCTGCGGGGCTGGATCGCGGGGCTGGACGTCGATGAGGTCTGGTTCTGCGGCGCAGGCACCAGCGCCTATATCGGCGAGATCATCGCGGCGGGGATGGAGCGCGCGCCCGGCCCCTGCCTGCGCGCCGTCGCCACGACCGACATCGTGAGCCGCCCGCAAACCTACCTGACCGGCCGTCGCCCGCTGGTGGTCAGCTTTGGCCGGTCCGGCAATTCGACCGAGAGCATCGGCACGCTCGACGCGCTCGACGCGCTGGCGCCCGATGCGCCGCGGCTTGCCATCACCTGCAATCCCACCGGCACGCTCGCCACCCGCCTGCGCGGCATCGACCGCGCCGTGGTGCTGCCCGAGGCGACGCATGACGCGGGTTTTGCGATGACCTCGTCATTCTCGACCATGCTGCTCACCGCGCTCGCGCTGTTCGACCCGGTGCCCGACGCGCCTGCGCGGATGGCGGCGCTCGCCGCGCAACTGCGCGCGCTCTTGCCGGGGCTGGCCCGGTTTGCCACGGGGCCGCTGCCGGAACGTGTGGTGTTCGTGGGCGCCGGGCCGCTCGCCTTTGCCGCGCGGGAAAGCGCGCTCAAGGTGATGGAACTTACCGCCGGGCAGATCCCCGCGCTGTGGGACAGCACGCTGGGCTTTCGGCATGGGCCCAAGAGCTTTGTGCGCGGCGACACGGCGATTTTCGTGCTCACCGCGCCTGACCCCCATGCCGCGCGCTATGACGCCGACCTGGTGGCGGAGTTGCGCGCGCAGTTTCCGGCCGCGCGGGTGACAGCGGTGGGGCCGGGCGGCGACATCGCCATCGCGATGCCCTTTGGCGCGACCTGGGGCGCGCCGCTGGCCGTGGCGCTGGCGCAGGTGCTGGCGGTCATGTGGTCAGACCGGCTTGGCCTCGATGCCGACAGCCCGTTCGAAGGGCAGGGCACGCTCAGCCGCGTGGTGGCGGGTGTCACGCTCTATCCGGTGGCGCCATGATCGCGGCAGGGATCGACCTCGGCGGGACCAAGATCGAGGCGCAGGTCTTTGCCCCCGACTGGTCGCGCACAGAGCGCCGCCGGATCGACACGCCGCGCGACTATGGCGCGCTGGTGGCCGCGATGGCGAACCAGATCGCCTGGGCCGAAGGCGTGGCGGGCCGCGCGCTGCCGGTCGGCATCTCGGCCGCCGGGCTGGTGAACCCGCTGACATCGCTTGCCTTTACCGCCAATCTGCCGGCCACCGGCCACCCCTTTCCCGCCGACATTGCCGGGGCGGCGGGGCGGCCTGTGACCTATGTGAACGACTGCCGCGCGCTCACGCTCTCCGAGGCGGTGTTTGGCGCCGCGCGGGGGATGACGCCGGTCGCGGGGCTGATCCTGGGCACCGGGGTCGGTGGCGGCGTCGCGGTGGATGGCCGGCTGATCCCCGGCCCGGCGGCGGTGGGGGGCGAGTTCGGCCACACGCCCGCGCCCGCGCATCTGGTGCTGGCGCATGGCCTGCCGGTGCTGCGCTGCGGCTGCGGGCGGATGGGCTGCATCGAGACCTATGTCGCGGGGCCCGGCCTGACGCGCATTGCCGCCCATGTCACCGGCCGCGCCCTGACCCCGCCCGAGGTTGCCGCACAGCGCGCGACCGACCCGGCGGTGGCGCAGGTCTGGGACATCTGGTGCGCCTTTGTGGCAGAGCTGCTCATCACGCTGACCTTTACCATCGATCCGCAGGCGGTTGTGCTGGGCGGGGGTCTGAGCCAGATCGCAGACCTAACGGATGACCTGAGCGCCGCGCTGCGCGCCGCACAACTGCCCGGTTTCGCCATCCCGCTGATCCTGCTGGCCCAGGGCGGCGACAGCAGCGGCGCGCGCGGCGCCGCCTATGCCGCGCTTCAGGAGGCTGGCCATGACTGACATCCTGCGCGACATCATCGCGCGCAACCGGGGCGGCGCGGCCGTCGCCATCCCCTCGGTCTGTTCGGCCCACCCCGACGTGCTGCGCGCGTCGCTGCGGCTGGCGCAGGCGCGTGACCGCGCCGTGGTGATCGAGGCGACGTCGAACCAGGTCAATCAGGACGGCGGCTATACCGGCATGACGCCCGCCGCCTTCATCGCCTTTGTGAACCGGCTTGCCGACGAGACCGGGACCGACCGCGCGCGCATCCTCTTTGGCGGCGACCACCTTGGCCCGCAGGCCTGGCGCCGTCTGCCCGCCGATCAGGCGATGGCCAAGGGCCGCGCCATGGTGCGCGCCTATGTAGAGGCGGGGTTCAGCAAGATCCACCTGGACTGTTCCGAAGGCTGCGCGGGCGAGCCTGCGCAACTGGGCGATGACATCACCGTGCCGCGCGCCGCCGATCTGGGCGCCGTCTGCCGTGATGCGGCGGCGGATGCGGGCGCGCTGCTCTATGTGGTCGGCACCGAAGTGCCCCCGCCGGGCGGCGCGCGCCATGACGACGATGACGACCACGCCGACATCCCCGCCACCACGCCCGAAGCCGCACGCGCGACGCTCGGTGCGCATATGGCGGCCTTTGCCGGGATCGGAGAGATCGGCGGGCTGGTCGTGCAGCCGGGGGTAGAGTTCACGCCGATGGCCGTCCACCACCTGCCGCTGGCGCGCGACCCCGGCCTGATGGCCGCCATTGCCCATCATCCCGGCGTCTGCCTCGAGGCGCATTCGACCGACTACCAGCACCCGGCCGCCTTTGTCCGGCTGGCCGAAATCGGCTTTGCCTTTCAAAAGGTCGGGCCGGCGCTGACATTCGCCTGGCGGCAGGCGGTCTATGCGCTCGACCAGATGCGGGTGCAGGCGGGCTGGGGCGGGGCGCTGGTGCAGCCCGCGATGGAGGCGCTGATGCTGGCCGATCCCGCCGGGTGGCAGGGGCATTACCATGGCGACGCCGGTGCGCTGCGGATCCAGCGGCACTTTGGTCTGGCCGACCGCATCCGCTATTACTGGCCGCGGACAGAGGCGCAGGCGACGGTGACGGCGCTGCGTGACGATCTCGCCGGGCGGCGGCTGCCGCTGCCGCTGCTGGCCCAGGTGTTCGCGCCGCAGGTGCTGGAGCGTGCCGAGGCGCTGGGTGGCCTGACGCCGGATGCGCTGATCGCGGCGCAGGTGCAGATTGCGCTCGACCCCTATTTCTTTGCAACATCAGGCGGGGAGGGCGCGCCATGACGACGGCGCCAGTCTGGATCACGGCCGATCAGGTCTTTGACGGGCAGGACCTGCGGCGCGACGTTGCGCTGCGCCTCGAAGGGGGGCGGGTGGCGGCGCTGGTCCCGGTGGCCGAGGCGCCGCCGGCAGGGCTGCGCCGGGTGGCGGGGACGCTGACGCCGGGCTTTGTCGATCTTCAGGTCAATGGCGGCGGCGATGTGCTGCTCAACCATCTCCAGACGCCTGCCGGGCTGGCCACCATGGCGGCCGCCCATCGCCGTTTCGGCACTGTGGCGATCCTGCCGACGCTGATCACCGATGCACCTGATGTGCTCGAACGCGCCGCCGATGCCGTGATTGCCGCGACCGGGATGGCGGGTCTGCTGGGCCTGCATGTCGAGGGGCCGCATATCTCGATCCCGCGGCGCGGCACCCATGCGGCGCAACTGGTGCGGCCGCTTGACGCGCCCACGCTGGCCGTCCTGCGCCGCCTGCGCGCCGCCGATGTGCCGGTGATGATCACGCTCGCGCCCGAGGCCGTCGTGCCGGGGCAGATCGCGCAGATCGTGGCCATGGGCGTCACCGTGTCGCTGGGCCATACCGATGCCACCGCCGAGGCCGTGCGCGCCGCGCTGGCCGAAGGCGCCACCTGTTTCACCCATCTGTTCAACGCCATGTCGCCGATGCTCAACCGTGCGCCGGGCGTCACCGGGGCGGCGATCAACTCCACCGCCCATTGCGGGATCATCTGCGACGGCATCCACGTGGCGGATGAGATGGTGGGCCTTGCCATCCGCGCGCGGCCCGAGGCCGACCGCATGTATCTGGTGTCCGATGCGATGCCGACGGTCGGCGGGTCGGATCACTTCACGCTTTACGGGCAGGATATCCGGCTGGTGGATGGCCGACTGGTCAATGCCGAAGGCTCGCTCGCCGGGGCCCATGTGACGATGGCGCAGAGTGTGAAGCGGCTGGTCGATGTGGTGGGTTCGGACCTGACAACCGCGCTGCGCATGGCGGTGAGCACCCCGGCCCGCGTGATCGGCGCACCGGCGCTCGGGCAGATGCGCGGCCGGGTGGCGGGCGATGTCCTGCTGCTCGATCCTGCGCTGCGGGTGGTTGGCGACCTTGCCACGCTCACGCAGGCCGCCGCGGCGCATTAGCCGCCTATTCGTCCTCGGTTGTGCCCATATTGTCGTGATGGTGGGCAATCGCATCCTCGACCTTGTCGTAATAGTAGAGCTTGCCATCCTCGAGCACCGCGCCCGCCTGACAGAGCTTGCGCACCTGCGAGGTGGAATGCGTGACCACGACCGCGCCCGCGCGCTGCATCCGGTCGAGAAAGATCATCCGGCTTTTCAGCTTGAAGCTCGCATCCCCGACGCTCGTCACCTCATCCACCAGATAGGTGTCAAAGGGGATGCCGATCGACACGCCAAAGGCCAGGCGCGACCGCATCCCGGAGGAATAGTTGCGCACCGGCAGGTGGAAATGCGACCCGAGTTCCGCGAAATGGCGCACGAAACTCACCAGCCCTTCGGTATCCACGCCATAGATGCGGGCGACAAAGCGGGTGTTCTGCGCGCCGGTCATCTCGCGGTGGAAACTGCCGGCAAAGCCGACCGGCCATGACACCGTGCCGGTGGTGACGATGCGGCCGGCATCGGGGCGGATCGTGCCGCCGATCATCTCGAGCAGGGTCGATTTGCCCGCCCCGTTGCGCCCCAGAAGCGCCACCGACACGCCGCTGGGAAAGGTGGCGTTGACGTTGTCCAGGATCATCTTGGGCCCGGTTGGCGTCCAGAACCCCTTGCTCAGATTTTCCAGCCGGATCATCGCGCAGCCCCGTCTAGCGCCGGTCGCGCAGGGCGTAATAGACCAGCGACAGGATCGCCCAGATCAGGAAGCTGAACAGCGCCACGATGCCCAGCATCAGTTCGCGCTGCGGAAACTCGGACTTTTCCGCAAGCGTGGGGCGGATATAGGCGGCGAGGTAGCGGCTTTGCCGGTTCGCCTCGGCCCGCGCGGCATCGGCGGCCGAAAGCGCCACGACATAGGTGCGCTCGGCAAACTCGCGATCCACCATCAGGCGTTCGAATTCGGCGATGGTCTCGGCATAATTCTCGCCGCCGGGGCCCTGGCCTTCGGTGCCGAACTTGCGCCGCTCTTCCTCGATCCGGCCGCGGATCACCTCGATCCGGCGTTCCGCCTGCGCCAGCCGCGGGTCCCCCTCGCGGGTGGCATTGGCGAGCAGGTCGAACTCGATCAGCGCCTCGGCCAGTTGCGCCTGAAGCGTGTTGAGCAGGCCCATCTGCCCCTGGAGATCGGCGTTGGGGTCCACGATCTGCGTGCGCAGCCGGAACGCCGTCACCGCCTCGCGGGCGCCCTTGAGCCGCTCGAGCGACACGTCCAGATCCTCGCTCGCATAGCGCATCGCGTCGGCGCGGGCGATGGCGGACAATTCGTTGATCCGGCTCGAGCTTACCTCATAGATCGCCTCTGCGATCGCCTGCGCCTCGGCCGGGTCGAAGGCCAGCACGCGCAGCTCCATCAGCCCGGAGGCGCTGTCATAGGAAATGCGCACCATCCGCTGCCAGTAATTCGCCAGATCCTCGATGGTGCCGTCGGGGGCAAAGCTGAGCAGCGGGTCGGCGTCGTAATGGCGCGAGAACAGCGTATGCAGGTCGAGCCGCCCATCAATGGCGGCGACCATTTCCTGACTGCGGATGAATTCGTACAGGATGTCGGTATCGGGGCTCGATGACCCGCCCAGCGACCGGCCAAGACCGCCCAGGATGTCAACCGCGCTCGAGATATCCTCGCTGCGCACGGTAAAACCCAAGGTGGAGGCATATTGATCGACCGCGCGGTTGTAGAGATACCAGCCCGCCCCGGCGGTCGGGCCTACAACCATCAGCACAAAGGCCAGGATCAGGCCCCAATGCCGCCGCTTTGGCCGGGCGCGGCTGGCCACGGGGCGCACCACAATGCGCGACTTGTCCGCCTGCCGCGCGGCGCGGCGGGCCTTGCGTTCGTCATCCTCGCCTTCGAAAGGGTCGGCCGGCACTGTCGCGCCGCTGGTATCGGTCATGGGGTGTTGGTCCCTCTGGTTCTTGCCCGCGCGGCCAGTCTAGCCCTTTGCCCCGGCCGCGCCAAGCGTGGCGATCCGGTGCGCGGCATCGTTGCGCCCGCGCCGCCCGCGCAGGCCGTCGCGCACGCCCATCCACATCAGCCGGCGATAGACCTCGCGTTCCGCGCCGTCATAATGGCGGGCCTTGCGCGCCCAGGCGACCAGGTAATAGGCCAGCGCAAAGGGAAACATCACCGGCCCGGCCGCCTGCCGCGAGATCGAGACGCCGTTGCGGCAGTGGTAATAGGCCTTCCACAGGGGGCGGTAGATCAGCCCGCTGCCCATGGTGGCGCAGTCATGTTCAAACCGGACCGCCGGCCAGAAGGCAAAGGCTATGCCCGCGCGCCGCAGCCGCAGGCTGTAGAGCACGTCATCGCCATAAAGAAACAGCCCGCCTTCGGGCAGGCCGCCGCGCCGCACCGCGTCGCGGTGGACAAAGAAGCCCACGAAGGACGCGATGTCGATCGGGCGTGGCGCGGCCGCCGGGGCATAGTCCGCATCGGTCACATGGAACCCGCCGCGCCCGCCGCGCAGCGCACCCAGCAGCACGCGCCCATGCCAGAACGGGTTCTGCGACGGGCGGTTCATCTCGCAGATGCCGCCGCCCGGGTAGGTCACGGCGGCGGCGATCACGCCCTCTGCGCCAAAGCGCCCGGCGCGGAATGCGCCGATGGCGCCGGCCTCGGGGCGCGCGTCGTCGTCCAGCAGCACGGTCCAGTCGGGGTCATGCGCGGCCGTCACCGCCGCCATTCCCGCCTCGAAACCGCCCGCGCCGCCACGGTTGTCGGGCAGGCGCAGATGCGTGAGGCGCGGGTCGTGCTGCCCGGCGAGCCAGGCGGCGGTGCCGTCGGTTGACGCATTGTCCACCACCAGCACATGGTCCAGATCCTCGGCCAGCAGGCGCGTGACCGTCTCTTGCAGGGCGGTCAGGCGGTTGTAGCTGACCACCACCGCCGCAATGCGCAGCGGCGCGGTCACAGCGGCGCGACCGCAAAGACCGGCGGCGCGCGGCGCGCGGCGCGCGCGTCGAGGTAGAGCGCGGCGGTGTCCAGCGCCTCGCGGATCGTCACATCCATGTCGATATAGCGGTAGGTGCCCAGCCGGCCGACGAATGTCACATTGCCCGCGCCGGCGGCCGCCGCGACATAGTCAGCCAGCAGCGCCTTTTCGCGCACCAGCCGGATCGGGTAATAGGGGATGTCGTCGGGCCCGCAGGCGCGCGGATATTCGCGGTAGAGCACGGACCCCGCGTGGTCCTCCCAGGGGGCGAAATGCTTGTGTTCGGTGATGCGGGTGAAGGGCACGTCGGCATCGCCATAGTTCATCACCGCGCAGCCCTGCCAGTCGCCGTCATGGCGGAAGGCGTCAAAGTCGAGCGTGCGGTAGCCCAGCCGCCCCAGCCGGTAGCCGAAGAACCCGTCGAGCGGCCCGGACCAGAACACATGGTCATGGGCCGCGCAGTCGGCAGGGGCCACGGGGCTGTCCAGATGCACGTCGATGCCCGGATGGTCGAGGATGCGCGCGACCATGTCGGTATAGCCCGTCTCGGGCATGCCCTGAAAGCGGTGAAAGAAATAGTTGTCGTCATAGGTGAACCGCACCGGCAGGCGTCTGAGGATCGACGCGGGCAGGTCAGAGGGCGCGCAGCCCCATTGCTTTTCGGTGTAACCCTTTAAAAACGCTTCATAAAGGTCGCGCCCGACAAAGGCGAGCGCCTGCTCCTCGAACGTCTGCGGGTCGGTGATGCTGGCATCGGCGAGGCCCGCCACAAAGGCGCGCGCCTCGTCCGGGCGCAGGGTCTTGCCAAAGAACTGGTTGATGGTGTGCAGGTTGATCGGCAGCGAATAGACCTGCCCGCCCACGGTCGATTTCACCCGGTTGCGATAAGGCACGAAGGTCTGGAAGCGGTTGACGTAATCCCACACGCCGGCGTCGTCGGTGTGAAAGATGTGCGGCCCATAGACATGCACCAGCACGCCGCTCTCGGTGTCGCGCGCGGTGTGGCAGTTGCCGGCGATATGCGGGCGGGCGTCGCGGATGGTCACGGCATGCCCGGCCTCGGCGAGCGCACGCCCGATGACAGCGCCCGAAAGCCCCGCCCCCACCATCAAAACCCTGTCGCCCATCCGCCTCTTGCCCGCCAGACCCATGCCCCGAATTGCGGCTCTATAGCACACTGGCCGGGCAGGGAAACTGCGATCGGTCCATCCGGCCCGCGCAACTGGCCCGCGCAACTGGCCCGCGCAACCGGCCCGCGCAATGGGGCAGCAAAATCAGACCCGGGCACGGGGGTGGCGATTGACCGGGTGGCGCTGTCGGGTATGGTGCCCCACCATTGCCGGTCTCGTCCCCTGCCGGGACAGTGAGTCGCGCAATGACCTGACTGGCTGGGGGGCAAGATGACCTTTTCCATGACCCGCCTCGCGGGGATCGTTCTTTGCATGGCACTGGCCGGTTGCAATACCCCGCGCGGCGCGGGCTTCCAGAACGAGGTGCTTGCCGCCAGCGTCGATGCCGACGGGCAGGAAGTGGCGCCGGATTTTGCCGTCTTTTCAGTGACCCGCGACACGCTGCCGATCATTGCCGACTGGCCTGCCACGGGTGCGCGCGGCTATAACTGGATCAACCGGCGCGAACAGCCCGCCTCGCTGATCATCGCGCCGGGTGACACGGTGTCGATCACCGTCTGGGACGCCGAGGAAAACTCGCTCATCACAGGCCCCGGCCAGCGGGTCGCGCAGTTGCAGGACATGCAGGTGTCGTCGTCGGGGTCCGTGTTCCTGCCCTTTGTGGGCGAATTGCGCATCGCCGGCATGTCGGCGGATGGCGCGCGGGCGCGGGTCGAGGAGCGGTATCTGGAATCGGTGCCCTCGGCGCAGGTGCAGCTTGCGGTCAGGCCCGGGCGCGCCAATACCGCCAATCTGGTGGCGGGCGTGGCGAGCCCCGGCGTCTATCCGCTGCCCGACCGCGACTTTACCATCCTTGGCCTGCTGTCCCAGGGCGGCGGCGTGCGGGCCGGCATGGTCAACCCGCAGGTGCGCCTGATGCGCGGAGGCGAGATCTATGGCACCTCGGTTGCCCGGCTTTATGCCGAACCCGGGCTCGACACCACGCTGGTGGGCGGCGACCGCGTGATCGTGGAGGAGGAGGCGCGCTATTTCCTGTCGCTCGGCGCGGCCGGGTCCGAGGCGCTGCACCGCTTTCCCAAGGATACGGTCAGCGCGCTCGACGCGCTGTCGATCATCGGTGGCGTGTCGGATGACCGCGCCGACCCCAAGGGCATCCTGATTCTGCGCGAATATCCGGCCTCTGCGCTGTCGGGTCAGGGCCGCCGGCCGCCGCAGACGCGGATCGTCTTTACAATCGACCTGACCAGCGCCGATGGCCTGTTCAGCGCCGGCAATTTCCGCATCATGCCGCGCGATCTGGTCTATGCGACCGAAAGCCCGGTGACGGCCACGCGCACGATCATCGGCCTTCTGGGGGCGTCGCTGGGGCTCGCCGAGCGGGTTCTGGCGCAGTAGCGCGGCCCGGTTGGGCCGGATTTTGCCGATCCGCCCGCGGATTGCCTTTTGCCTGCCATGAACTGAACCAGTTTGTCCTAGAGTTTGATCTCTGGGGGCGTTGCTGCCGAGAAGTATAAATATGAGCCTGAGCATTCCCGAGCAGTTCCTGCTCGAACTGATCAACCGTGCGCGCCTTGACCCTCTGGCCGAGGCGGCGCGGTTCAGGACAGACCTGAACGCGAATCTCGCGCCGGGCACCATCAATGGCGATGCCAAACAGGCGCTTGCGCCCAACGAACTTCTCAACACTGCGGCGGATGCGCATTCGCGCTGGATGCTCGCGAACAACGTCTTTTCCCACACCGGGGTCAACAATTCCACGCCCGGAGACCGGATGGCCACGGCGGGCTATGACGCCTCGGGCTGGCGCGAGAACCTGTCCTGGTATGGCACGACGAACGGCGTGAACCTCGCCTCGGCGATCACCCTGCACCACCGCAACCTTTACGACAGCGAAAGCCATCGGGTCACGATCTTTGCCGATACGGTGCGCGAGATCGGCATCGGTCAGGTGGCGGGAAACTTTACCTACAACGGGCGCGGCTATCAGTCCTCGATGCTGACCGAGAAGTTCGGGATCAGCGGCAGTGATGTCTTTGTCACCGGGGTGGCCTACAAGGACGCCAACCGCGACGCCTTTTACTCCATGGGCGAGGGGCTGGCCGGGATCCGGTTCTCCACCGATGGCGCGGGGCAGGCGACGCAAGAGGCCGGCGGCTATGCCTTCGGCGTGGCGCCGGGCGGCAGTGTCACCGTGTCGATCGAACGCAGCGGCAGCCTGCTCGGCCGGGTCGCGCTCGACCTCGATGGCGGCAATGGAAAGCTGGACCTGATCGAGGATAACAACGGTGCGCTGCGGGTGGCGACCTCGGCCACGATGACGCTGATGGGCGGCATCGCCCAGGCGACGCTGCTGGGGGTCAAGGACCTCGACCTCAAAGGCACGACCGCCGCCAACCGGCTCTGGGGCAACGCGGGCGACAACCGGATCGACGGGCGCGGCGGGCGCGACATCATCTATGGCGGCGGCGGTGACGATGTGCTCACCGGCGGCAACGGGCCCGACCGGCTCTATGGCGACAACGGCAATGACCGGCTGGTCGGCGGCGGCGGCAACGACCGGCTGTTCGGCGGCGCGGGGGATGACTGGCTCGACCCGCAACGCGGCAATGACATGATGACCGGCGGCAGCGGCGCCGACCGTTTCGTGTTTTCCGGCGGGCGCGACCGGATCTTGGATTTCCAGGACAATATCGACAAGATCGCCTTTCGCGGCACGATGGGCGATGGCACGCTGACGGTCGCCGAGGCGATGGACGCGGGCCGGATCGTGAAAGGCAATGCCGTGTTCGACTTGGGCGGCGGCAATGTCCTGACCGTGATCGGCGTGCATGATCTGGGCATTCTGGAAAACGACCTGATCATCATGTAGGGCTGGCGCAGGCCCGCCCCTGCGGGCTGCCCGCCCGCGATGACAGGACCAGACGTGCCATCAGCCTCGACCGACTCCACGATGCCGACCGCGCGCCCGCTTTTGCTGGGCGCGTCGGGCAAGGTCGGCCGCGCCTTGCGCCGGGTGGCAGAGGCGGGCCTTTGGCCGGGGCCGCTGCCGCTGTGGCAGCATCGGCCGGGGTCCGACGTCCCCGGTGAGGATGTGCTCGCATGGGACATACTCTCCGGCCGCGATCCTCGTTTGCCGCCTGGTTGCCGTGGCGTGATCGCGCTGGCAGGGGTGACGACGGGTGATGCGGACGCGTTGGCGCTCAATACCGATCTGGCGCTGGCGGCGGTTGACCTTGCCGCGCGCCACGGGCTCGGCCCGGTGCTGATCGCCTCATCCGCGGCGGTCTATGGCCGGCAGGCGGGCGCCATGGCCGAGAATGCGCCGCTCGCCCCGGCGAACCCCTATGGCGCGGCCAAGGCGGCGATGGAGGCGGCGGTGGCCGCCCGCCTCATCGCGCTGGGCGCCGATGCGCCGTCCGTCTGCTGCCTGCGGATCGGCAATGTCGGGGGCGCAGACCAGCTCTTTGCCGCGATGGCGCGCGGGCCGGTGACGCTCGACCGCTTTGCCGACGGGCAGGGGCCGCGCCGGGCCTATCTGGGCGCGGCCGACCTCGCCGCCATCCTCGCGGGGCTGCTGTCGCAGGGCGGCGCGCTGCCCTTTGCGCTGAACCTTGCGGCAGCCGGGACGGTCGCAATGGCCGACATTCTGGACGCCGCCGGCGCGGCCTGGCGCTGGACCCCCGCGCCACAGACGGCGCTGGCCGAACTGGCGCTCGACACGTCCCTTCTGGCGGGGCTCATTGGCGCGCCCCTGCCGCGCGCAGATGCCGCCGCATTGGTCGCGCAGGCCCGGCTGGGCGGATGGGTCGGCCCCGCATGACGCCCGCCAAACGCCTGTTCGATCTGGTCATCGCGCTCGCGCTCGGGCTCATCCTGCTGGTGCCGCTGGCGCTGCTGATGGCGCTGATGTGGCTGACCGAAGGGCGGCCGGTGTTCTATGTCTCCGAGCGGATGCGCGCGCCGGGCCAGCCCTTTGCCCTCATCAAGCTGCGCACCATGCGCCCCGCCCCCGCCGACAGCGGGGTCACGGGAGGCGACAAGTCTGCCCGCATGTCGCGCCTGCACCGGATCCTGCGCCGCACCCGCGCCGACGAGATCCCGCAACTGTGGAACGTCATTCGCGGCGACATGAGCCTCGTCGGCCCGCGCCCGCCGCTGCGCCTCTATGTCGAGGCGTTTCCCGACCTTTACGCGCAGGTGCTGCGCAACCGGCCCGGCATCACCGGCCTGGCCAGCCTCCATTTCCACGCGCATGAGGAACGTCTGCTTGCGGCCTGCGGCAGCCCGGCCGAGACCGACGCCGTCTATCGCCGCCGCTGCATCCCGCGCAAGGCGCGGCTCGACCTGATCTATCAGCGTCGGCGCACGCTCTGCCTCGACCTCAGGCTGGTCGCGCAGACCGCGCTCAAGCCGTTCCGCGCACGCTGAGCCGTCAGACAAAGCTGAGCAGGCCGAGCAGGTCATGGGGGTCGGTGATCCCCTTGATCCGCAACACATCGCCGTCGCCAAAGTCGAACACGGTCGAACGGCCCTTCACCTCGGCATAGGTGTCGATCACGGCGCGGGCCGTCAGCGTGCCGGACCAGAGCGCATCGTCGATCCGCAGCCGGTCGAAAGCGGGGTTGAAATCGACGATCAGGTCGCGCCCTTCGGTAAAGACAAAGACATCGCTGCCGCCGCCGCCCTTGAGCCGATCATTGCCACTGCCGCCGTTGACTGTGTCATTGCCCGCATTGCCGACCAGCCGGTCATTGCCCGGCCCGCCGATCAGCATGTCGTCCCCGCCATTGCCGCGCATCCGGTCATTGCCATCGCCGCCCGAGAGCGTGTCATTGCCGATGCCGCCGCGCATCCTGTCATTGCCGGCGCCACCACGCAGGTCATCCCGGCCAGACCCGCCCGAGAGCATGTCATTGCCGTCATCGCCCGACAGCGTGTCGTCGCCTTCGAGCCCGAAGAGCGCGTCATTGCCGGCCCCGCCAAAGAGTACGTCATTCTCGGTGCCGCCGAGAAGCTGGTCATCCCCGTCATGACCCCAGAGCGTGTCATTGCCCGCAGCGCCGATCAGCACGTCATTGCCGGCAAGCCCCGAAATGCGGTCGCTGCCGGCAAGGCCGTCGATCCGGTCTGCGCCGGCCGTGCCGGTGATGATGTCATCTCCGGGCGAGGGGCGTTGCGATGTGCCACCGCCACCACCGCCACCACCGCCGCCGCCACCGCCACCACCGCCGCCGCCACCGCCACCA
>Ga0210015_1000049_pt1 | contig 117250 bp, 98 predicted proteins | sample CryGeymeta201522_FD_185471 | JGI IMG/M metagenome (GOLD analysis project Ga0210015, IMG submission 185471) | Groundwater microbial communities from Crystal Geyser aquifers in Utah, USA - Crystal Geyser metaG 2015-22 (SPAdes) (version 2) | ecosystem: Environmental > Aquatic > Deep subsurface >...
GATTCTGACCCAGCCATGCCTGCATCGCCAGATCGGCGGCCGCCGCTTCGGCCTCGGCCCGCGCGGTGCGTCCGTCATCATCGGCCAGGCGCGCCCGCTCGTCGATCTGTCGCAGGATGTCCAGGCTTTCGCCATTCCCCGCCGCAGCCCCCAGTATCGCCCACAGCGCGGCAACAGCAAGGATCGAACCCGCCCGATGCCCGACAGCCGCGCCATCGCTTCGTCACGCATCAGGGCCAGAGCGGCGGCACCATCGCCGGCTTGCGCAAGAGGGGCCTGAACGGCCAGCGGCGCAACTGTCAGGGCAGTGACATCCAGCAGGCGGATCAAGGTTTGGGCGACGAACATGGCTGATCCTTTCGACAAGAATGTCAGCAGGATCAGACCGAAACTCGGGCCCGAAATCCAGTGTTGCGCAGCCCCCCGGCGCTATTGGTGCAGGGCGGCGACTCCCGGCAGGGTCTTGCCCTCCATCCACTCCAGAAAGGCGCCTCCGGCCGTCGAGATATAGGTAAAGGCATCCGCCACCCCCGCCTTGTTCAGCGCCGACACAGTGTCGCCACCACCCGCCACCGAAATCAGCGCGCCGCTGGCCGTCAATTCGGCCGCGCGGCGCGCCGCGGCGTTGGTCGCGGCGTCGAACGGCGCAATTTCGAAGGCCCCCAAAGGGCCATTCCAGATCAGTGTCTTGCAGGCGGCAAAGGTGGTGGCGATCCTTTCCACCGTTTCTGGGCCGGCGTCGAGGATCATCGCGTCGGCGGGGCAGGCATCCACCGCCAGCGTCTGGTTGTCGGCGTCGGCCTTGAATTCCCGCGCGACCACAATATCGACGGGCAGAAGTATCGTGCAGGCTGCCTCTTCGGCTTTGCGCAGGATGTCACGCGCCATGTCGGTCATGTCATGCTCGGCCAGGGATTTGCCCACGGCAAAACCCTGCGCCGCCAGAAACGTGTTTGCCATGCCGCCGCCAATCACAAGATGATCGACCTTGCGCACCAGATTGCCCAGTAGGTTCAGCTTGGTCGAGACCTTGGCACCCCCCACAACCGCAACCACCGGGCGCTGCGGCTGGCCCAATGCCTGTTCCAGCGCGGCAAGTTCCGCCGCCATGCCGCGCCCAGCACAGGCTGGCAGCAGGCGCGCGATGCCTTCCGTGCTGGCGTGGGCGCGATGGGCGGCGGAAAACGCATCGTTGCAATACACTTCGCCCAGAGCGGCCAACGACGCGGCGAACATCGGGTCGTTCTGTTCCTCGCCAGGGTGGAACCGGGTGTTTTCCAACAGCAAAACTTCGCCCTCGGCCAGGGTGCCCACGGCCTCTTTGGCGGGGGCGCCGATGCAATCGTTGGCAAAGCGTACCGGTACAGCCAGCGCCTGTTCCAGCGCGGGCACCAAAGGCGCCAGCGACATTTCTGGAACGACCTTGCCTTTGGGCCGTCCGTAATGGGCCATCAGAACCGGTTTGCCACCCATCTCCAGAATGGCGCGCACCGTCGGTACGATCCGCGCAATCCGGGTGGTGTCGGTGACCACACCGTTTTCCATTGGAACGTTGATGTCGACGCGGGTCAGCACGATCTTGCCGCGCAGGTCCATGTCGTCGAGGGTTTTCCAGGCCATGGCCGCTCTCCTTCGGGGCAATCGTGGGTATACCGCCTTGTTGTCGCGCCGCGCCACACGATCGTCAACCGTTACGCGCTGGTTTCACCTTTTCCTCTGGGGACAGGCGCATTAGATAACACCAAACAAAGAACCAAGGAGGCTGACATGGCCGAGATCAAAGACCCCGAAAACACGATCCTGATCGAACTGAAGGGCGGCACCGTGACCATTGCGCTGTTGCCCGACGTGGCCCCCAAGCATGTCGAGCGGATGAAGGCGCTGGCCCGCGCCGGGGCGTATGACAACGTCTGCTTTCACCGGGTGATCGACGGGTTCATGGCCCAGACCGGTGATGTGGCCAACGGCAACATGGAAAAGGATTTCAACATCCGCAGCGCCGGCACCGGCGGGTCTGACCATCCCGATCTGCCTGCTGAATTTTCCAAGCTGCCCCATGATCGCGGCACCATCGGTGCGGCGCGCAGCTCCAGCCCGAACAGCGCCAATTCGCAGTTCTTCATCAACTTTTCCGACAATAATTTTCTGAACGGGCAATACACCGTCTATGGCCGGGTGATTTCGGGGATGGAACATGTCGATGCCATCACCCGCGGCGAACCGCCAGCAAATCCCGACCGGATGATCAGCGTGAAAGTGGCCGCCGATGTTTAAGCTCGCCTTTGCCTTGGCAGTGCTGACAGCTGCGCCCGCAGCTGCGACCGGGCTGAAGATTGAGGTGGCGGGCATGGCCAACGGCACCGTCACCATTGACCTGTTTGAAGATGTCGCACCGGCCCATGTGGCGCGGATCACCGAACTGGCCCGTGCGGGCGCCTATGACAACGTGGTGTTCCACCGGGTGATCGACGGGTTCATGGCCCAGACCGGCGATGTGGAATTCGGCAAGGTCGGTGGCGATCTGCGCCGTGCCGGCACCGGTGGATCGGACATGCCTGATCTTCCGGCCGAGTTTTCCAACCGTTCGTTCGAACGGGGCGTGATCGGCATGGCCCGCTCGGCCGATCCGAACAGCGCCAATTCGCAGTTCTTCATCATGTTCGCCCCGGCAACCCACCTGAACGGCGAATATACCGTCGTCGGGCAGGTAACAGACGGCATGGCTGTGGTGGACAAGATCAAACGCGGCGCAGCGCGTTCTGGCGCCGTATCGGGCAAGCCTGACGTAATGAGCAAGGTCAGCGTCACCGATTGAGACGGGTCTTGACCAAACCCGGCAGGGCGGGCTTTTTCCCGCCCGTCATTTTATGTCACACAACCCGGCGCTGTCAGTGCGCCGGCTCTCATGTTGCATCGGCGCTGGCGCTGATCGACCAGCCCTGGGTGGCGTTCAGGTTCCGCAAAACGTCTGGGTGACAGCCTCTGATTGCAGCGGCGGGCGCGCCAGGTCGGCGTCGTCGGTGAACGGCGACATCAGCGCATCGGCCAGCCGGTGGAACGGCGCAAGATCACCGGCCAGCGCCGCCTGGATCGCCTGTTCGACACGGTGGTTGCGCGGGATGATGGCGGGGTTTACCCGCGCCATGCGTGCGGTCGCGTCCGCAGGTGTTGCGCCTTCGCGCGTCAACCGGGCCACCCACACTTCTGCCCATGTGTCATATGCGGCTGGATCGGTGAACTGGTCACGCGCCTGAACGCCGCCCAAGGCGCGGAAGGTGTTGGTGAAATCGGCCTGTCCGTGGGCCATCCTGTCAAGCAGCGACTGGATCAGATCAGCGTCGTCGTCCTGCGCCGTGGTCAGGCCCAGCTTGGCCCGGAACCGTGCCAGCCAGCGGTCGGCAAACACGCCCGGAAAACGATGTACCGCCTCAGTCGCCGCGTCGATCGCGGCGTTGCGTTCACCCATCAGCGGCAGCAGGGCGGTGGCCAGCTGCGCGAGGTTCCAGAGCGCGATGTCGGGTTGGCGGGCAAAGGCATAGCGGCCGAACTGGTCGATGGATGAAAACACGGTGTCGGGGTGATAGGTATCAAGAAACGCGCAGGGGCCGTAATCTATGGTTTCCCCCGCCACGCTCATGTTGTCGGTGTTCATCACGCCATGGACAAACCCCGCCGACATCCACGCGGCGATCAGCGCCGCCTGCGCGTCGATCACCGCGTTCAGCAGGTCAAGCGGGGTTTTTGCCGTTGGATAATGGCGCGCGATCACATGGTCGGCCAGCGCCTGCAAACCTTCGACATCGCCTTGCGCCGCGAAATACTGAAACGTACCGACGCGGATATGGCTGCGCGCCACACGGGTCAGCACGGCACCGGGATACCGGCGTTCGCGGAACACGGTTTCGCCCGTCGTCATGGCGGCCAGCGCACGGGTTGTGGGGATGCCGAGGGCGTGCATCGCCTCGCTCACCAGATACTCGCGCAGCACCGGGCCCAGCCAGGCCCGCCCATCGCCGCTGCGCGAATAGGGGGTGGGGCCCGACCCCTTCAGTTGCAAATCGAACCGGCCCTGCGGGCCATTTATTTCGCCAAGCAGAAGTGCGCGCCCATCGCCCAGTTGCGGTGACCAACCGCCGAATTGGTGCCCGGCATAAACCTGTGCAAGAGGCGTCGCGCCGTCGGGCACCGCATTACCCGCAAACATGGCCAGCCCTTCGGGACCGGCCAGTTCGGCAAGGTTCAGCCCCAGATCACGGGCCAGCCCTTCGTTGATCCGCACAAGGCCGGGGCGCGCCACGGGACTGGGCGGCTGTCGGGTGAAAAACCGCGCGGGCAGGCGGGCATAGCTGTTGTCGAAGGGAATGTGCAGGGTCATGGCTGCTCCGGTTTCTGCTCGTCGTTAGATAGGTGGCGCGGGCCGGGGTGCCAACCCGCCATCACAACAGGCGTGTCAGCACCGTCTGACCGGGGCGCGCGGCAAACCGCAGGCGGCGGACGAACACCGTTGCGCGGGCCGGCGCGGCGGCGGCATCAATGTGCAGCGCGACAACGCCGTGACGGCCCAAAGCGGCGGCCAGGGCCTGTATCGCCTCGCCGCCCATGCCGCGCCCGCGCACGGGCGGGCGGATGAACAACTCGCCCAGCGTCGCCGTGGATCCGCCAAGGCCCAGATCATAACCGAACGAAACAACGGCGTGACCGACGGGCGATTTCGGCGGTCCGATCAGATACAGCACGGCATGGGGCACCCCCGCCAGCAGCGACGCCAGCGCGCCGTCCAGATGGTCGGTCGGCTGGCCCAATTCGCCGTGAAAGGCAGTGCTCAGGGCCAAAGCGCGGGCGTGATCCTCGGGCGTGGCAATCCGCAGGCTGACGCTCACAACCGGGCCAGTCTTTCCGTCAGCAGTGTGAAAAATCCGGGCGCGTCGAGGTCGCCCATGAAAAGGGCGTTGGGCGCCCGGTCTGTCACGCCCCACCAATCGGCCACGGTCATGCCCATGGTCAGATCCGATGTGGTTTCGATTTCGACGTTTATGTGGCGCCCGGTGAACAGGTCGGGTGCCAGCAGAAATGCCGTGACGCAGGGGTCGTGCAGCGGCGCACCGGCGCTGCCGTATTTCGCCTTGTCGAACCGCTCGAAGAAATCGGTCATCTGGGCCACCGCGATGGCGGCCGGGCTGCCGATGGCGCGGAACGCTGCGTTGCGCTCGGCGGTGACCAGGGCCTTGTGCGTCACGTCCAGCGGCATGACCACAAGGGGAATTCCGGATTTAAAAACAATATCAGCGGCGTGGGGATCGACGTGAATGTTGAATTCTGCCGCCGGGGTGATATTGCCCACCTCGAAATACGCGCCGCCCATCAGCACGATCCGCTGTACCCGTGCGGCAATGTCGGGCGCGCGTAGCAGCGCGGTGGCGATGTTGGTCAGCGGCCCGAGGGGGCACAGCGTGACGCTGCCCGCCGGATGGCTGCGCAGGGTTTCGATAATGAAATCCACCGCGTGCCGGTCCTGCAGGGCCATGGTTGGGTCGGGCAGGACGGGGCCGTCCAGCCCTGTCTTGCCGTGCACATGTTCGGCGGTGACAAGCGGCCGGTTCATCGGCCTGTCACAGCCCGCAAACACCGCCATATCGCGCCGCCCGGCCAGTTCGCAAATGACGCGCGCGTTCTTTTCCGTCAGGTGCAGCGGCACGTTACCGGCCACGGCGGTGATGCCCAAAACCTCAAGCTCGGGCGAGGCGAGGGCCAGCAGGATTGCAACCGCATCGTCCTGGCCCGGGTCGGTGTCGATAATGATCTTCTGTCGCATGGGGCCTCTCTCAGGCGTCGCGGGTCATGTCGCGGGTCATGTCGCGGGTCAGGGCGTCAAGCACCCGGGCCCAACTGCGGATGCCCTTGTGAAAACTGCTCAGGTCATACTTTTCGTTGGGCGAATGGATCTGGTCGTCGTCCTTGCCAAAGCCCAGCAGGATCGAATCCATGCCCAGCAGTTCCTTGAAATGCCCGGCAATCGGGATTGATCCACCAGCGCCAATATACGCGGGCGTCTCGGGCCATTCGGGGGCCAGGGCGGCGCGGGCCAGTTCAAAGGCGGGATTGTCGATGCTCATCCGGCTGGCGGGCGAGGCACCGTGATCGTGCCACTCGATTGTGCAATCGGCGGGCAATTGCGTCTCAACCATGGCGCGAAATGCCTTGCGGATGGCGTGGGGGTCTTGCGTGCCGACAAGGCGGAAACTTATCTTGGCATGGGCCTCGGCGGGCAGAACCGTCTTGAAGCCGTCACCGCTGTAGCCGCCCCAGATGCCGTTCACCTCGCAGGTCGGGCGCGCCCAGACCTGCTCCAACACGCTGCGATCCTGCTCGCCGGCTGGCACCGACAGGCCGACATCACCCAGAAACACTTCGGGATCAAACCCCAGGCCCTGCCACTGGTCGCGCAACTGTTGTGGCAATTCGGGTACGCCGTCGTAAAAGTCGGGCACGGTGATGCGGCCCATGTCATCGTGCAAGCCGGCAATGATGCGCGCCAGAACGCGGATCGGGTTGATGGCCGCCCCCCCGTAATAGCCCGAGTGCAGATCGCGCGATGGGCCGCGGATCGTCAATTCTTCGCCGAGCAGGCCGCGCAGCATGGTGACGATGGCAGGGGTGCCGTCACCGAACATGGCCGTGTCACAGATCAGCGCGATGTCGGCGCGCAGCTCATCGGCGTTGTCGGTGAGGAACGGCACGAGTGAGGGCGAGCCGCTTTCCTCTTCGCCCTCGAACAGGAAGGTGATGTTGCAGGGCAGGGATCCATGCACCGCCTTCCAGGCGCGGCACGCCTCAAGGAAGGTCATGAACTGGCCCTTGTCATCGCCCGCGCCGCGCGCCCGGATCACCCGCCCTTTCGGCGTTTCCTCGATCACGGGATCGAACGGGTCACGCGCCCAAAGGTTCAGCGGATCAACGGGTTGCACGTCATAATGCCCGTAGAACAACAGATGCGGCCCGTCACCCCTGTGATGGCCCACAACCATCGGATGGCCCGGAGTGGCGCGGGTTTCGGCCTGCACCCCCATGCTGTGCAGATCCTGCACCACCCAATCGGCGGCGCGGGCGCATTCCGATCTGTACGCCGGATCGGTCGAAATCGAAGGAATCCGCAGCAGCGTCATCAGCCGGTCGAGGGCATGGGGCAGATCTGCGTCGATTCGGGACAGGACAGCGTCGAGGGACATGTTAAAAGCTCCGGCTGGGCAGGTGTTGCGCGCACCCTAACAGCCATCGGCGCGCTGTCCAGCCGAACCGCCGCGCGGGCCCCGGACGGTGTGCGGGCGGTGCGGCGTGCTGGCCTTGTGCGGTCCGGCCCTTGGGGGTTTGCCCGAAAATTGGCGCCTTATGTTTCTGCAGTGCGGCTTTTGAATGCGTTTCTGAACTGCACTTCGCGCTTTTGCTTAGGTCGTTCCGCCAAATCCCGAAATTTGCGCATAAAAACGCTTAGTCGGGCGAAGGAACGTTTTTCTGCCTGTGCATCGGCAATGGTGCTGTGTTAGCTTCCACCTAAAGGATAGGACGGGTCGAATCGTCCGCAAGACGGTACACGGGGCAGCAAATTTGGTGGGCAAGATGATCCGACGTTTTCGGGCGCCAGAGGTCGTAGAAGAAGAAAAGCCGAAGGGCTTTGATGATTTCGATCTTCGGTTGGGCGACGTAATGCGCGGTGAACGCGCCACACTTGGCAAGTCACTTCTGGATGTCCAGCGGGAACTGAAAATACGCGCAACTTATATTGCAGCGATCGAAAACGCCGACCCCGCGGCGTTTGAAACACCGGGATTTATTGCCGGTTACGTTCGGTCTTATGCGCGGTATCTCGGGTTGGACCCAGAATGGGCGTACAGGGCATTTTGCGCCGAGGGCGGGTTCGAAACAGCCCATGGCATGTCTAGCGCGGCCTCGTCCAAACGCACCGAACCCAAGTTGTCTGACAAGAACCGGCGCGATCCCTTTGCCGAGGCGACGGCGATGTTCGCCCCTGCATCCCCCGGTTTCTGGTCGCGTGTCGAACCCGGCGCCATCGGATCAAGCGCGGTGTTGCTGGCGCTGATATGTGGCATTGGTTATGGCGGCTATGCCTTTGTCAACGAAGTGCAAAAAGTTGAATTCGTGCCAGTCGATCAGGCCCCCGGTGTCGTGTCCGAGCTTGATCCGCTGGTCGGTGTGGGCGCGGTCATGCCGGTGGGCCAGGAGGCGCAGCCGGGTATCGTTGCCGCCGAAGGCGACGGGTTTGACCGGCTGTACCGGCCCGAAGCGCTGGAAGTGCCGGTTCTGGTGGCGCGGGATGCGCCGATTGCCACGTTGGACCCGCGGCGCGGCGGTGCCATTGCATCAGACACGGTTCTGGCGCGACGGGACGCTGAAATCACCGCTTTGCCCAGTGGCCTTGCAGCCAATTCCGATCTGGCGGGCGTCGCGACGGCGCAGGCCACCCCGCAGGTTGTGGCCAACAACGTGCCCGAGGTGGTTCTTTTCGCCGTGCGCGAAAGCTGGGTCCGTGTGCGCGCTGCAAATGGTACGGTGATCTATGAAAACATCATGAACAAGGGCGATCGCTTTGTGCTGCCCCAGACCGAAGAGGCCGCAACGCTGTTGACCGGTGAGTCCGGCGCCGTCTATTTTGCGGTAAACGGTGAACATTACGGCCCCGCCGGGCGCAACGGGCAGGTGACCAAGAACCTCAGCCTGGCCGCCGACAGCCTGCGCGACCAGTATAAGGTGGCCGATCTGCAAAAGGACGGCGATCTGGCGACGGTGGTGGCCGATGCATCGCTGTTGGCCCCTGTCGAGGAGTGACGCAGCAGCGTTGCGCGTCTGTGCTGTCTGGCCTATTTGTTGCCTAAATCGAATTGCACAAAAGGGCCTGCCGCATGTCTTTGAATCATGTTCGTCCGTGGCGCAACATTTATCGCCGCAAATCGCGCCAGATCATGGTGGGCGCGGTGCCGGTTGGGGGCGATGCCCCGATCACCGTGCAGACCATGACCAACACCCTGACCACCGACGTGCCGGCCACCATCGCACAGGTGCAGGCCGCCGCCGAGGCCGGTGCCGACATCGTGCGCATCTCGGTGCCTGATCAGGACAGTGCCCGCGCTTTGAAAGAGATCGTGCGCGAAAGCCCGGTGCCGATCGTCGCCGACATCCATTTTCACTATAAACGCGGCATTGAGGCGGCCGAGGCCGGCGCCGCCTGTCTGCGGATCAACCCGGGCAACATCGGTGATGCCACGCGGGTGAAAGAGGTGATCAAGGCGGCGCGCGATCACAACTGTTCGATCCGCATCGGGGTGAACGCCGGTTCACTGGAAAAGCACCTTTTGGACAAATTCGGCGAACCATGCCCCGATGCCATGGTCGAATCCGGCCTGGACCACATCAAGATATTGCAAGACAACGATTTTCACGAATTCAAGATCAGCTGCAAGGCGTCAGACGTGTTCATGGCCGCCGCCGCCTATCAGCAACTGGCCGATGCCACCGACGCCCCGATCCACCTTGGCATCACCGAGGCAGGCGGTTTGACCACCGGTACGATCAAATCGGCCATCGGCCTTGGAAACCTGCTGTGGATGGGCATCGGTGACACGATCCGCGTGTCGCTGTCCGCCGATCCGGTGCAAGAGGTGAAGGTGGGGTTCGAGATCCTGAAATCGCTGGGCCTGCGACATCGGGGGGTGAACATCATTTCCTGCCCGTCCTGCGCCCGTCAGGGGTTTGACGTGATCAAGACGGTCGAGGCGCTGGAACAGCGGTTGGAACATATCAAGACGCCAATGAGCCTGAGCATCATCGGCTGTGTCGTAAACGGTCCCGGCGAGGCGCTGATGACCGATGTGGGGTTCACCGGCGGCGGGGCAGGGTCGGGCATGGTGTATCTGGCGGGCAAGCAAAGCCACAAGCTGACCAACGACCAGATGATCGAACACATCGTCGAACAGGTCGAGAGAAAGGCCGCCGCGCTCGAGGCCGAAAAAGCCGCCGCAGAAAAGACACCGGAACAGGCGGCGCAATAGCCGGTTCAGGCCGCGGTCATGTGGCTGTGGCCGTACAGCACCGGGCGGTGGGCGATGCGTCGTAGGTGGCGGTGGCTGCCGCGCTCGAACACATGCAGGTCGCGCCAGTATCCCGCCACGGCATAGTGCCGCCCGCCGGGCAACAACGCGATGCCACAGGGGTGCTTCAGCCCGATGTCGCGGGTGTCGATCGTCTGGGTCACGCTGCCATCCTGCGCCGAAAACACCACAAGGCGGTGCGATGTGGGGAAGCTGGCGATGAACTCCTGCGCCACCGGTTCGTATTCCACCGACAGCCCATGGCGCAACTGCCCTTCGGGCAGATCGGCGGCCAGGGTTCTGTGCCGCCCGTCCGCCCGGTCGAACAAAAGCGGCGCTGAGGGCAGGTAGGTTTCGCCCGGCGTGGCAGTGATGTCTTTTCGCCCTTCGCCCAGTGCCGCTTGCCACGGGGCATCTGCCCCCGCACCGCCCAGCCGGGCGCGGATCGCAAAGATCGTCTGATCCGAGACGGCAAGGTGGCGCAGTTCATCCACACCGGCCGGCGCATCGTATCGCGCGACAAGGGCGCCACTGGCCGGATCGACCAGAGTGACAGATGGTGCCACCACGCGGCGCGGCTGGCCCAGCTGCCGTTCGCCGCGCGGCAGGACCGAGCCATAATTCGCAACGGCCAGCGTCCGGCCATCGCCGGACAGGCGCACTTCGTGGGGGTCTATTCCGTGGCAGGATACGGCGTCCTGCACGGCCAGCGTGACAGGATCGCGGCGCACCAGCCGCCCGTGATGATCGGCGGGCCTGCCGGTATAGCGGGCCAGCGGCGCGCGTTCGCTGGTGATCAGCGTGCCATCGGCCAGAAACACACCGTGGCCGCCGCCCCGCCAACCGGCATCGGGGCTGCGCCCCTGGCCGATCAGTTCGAGGGTAACGGGATCAAAGGCCACATGGTGCGCCATGGCGCCGGATTTCAGAGGGCCCATCTGACCGAAAAACCCGACGCTGCCATTCGGTGAGATGGCGATGTCATGGCCCACCACGGGAAAGGCGGCCTGGGTCACATGGCCATCGGGGGCGATCCGGGTGATCAGCGTGTGCTGTCCGCCCTGCGCGCGGCGGCGGGTGCTGTCGGCGGGTTCGTTTTCGGGCCTTGCATCGCCCAGGTTATAGCCCGGCACGAAGATCACGCCGCCGCCCTCACCGCCCTGCGGCCCGACCCCGGTACAGCCGGTCAGGCCCAGCGCCGCCAGACCGCCCAGAATGTCACGTCGTTGCATACTGTCCTCTTTGGTCGCTGCGCGATGTGTACGGTGCAATTTTCCGGGCGCGGTCAACCCCGCGCCCGAGCGCCGGCTCAGCCGCTGTGGCCACCTTGCGTCAAGGATTGCTGGAGAAGCGCCTTGGCCCGGATTTCCTGCTGTAATTTGTTCAATTCGTCACAGGCACGGGTGGCGATGCATTCGGCTGCGGCAGTGTACAATGCCTCCTCCGCTTCGTACCGGGCCTGCAAAGCAGGGTTATTGCCTTGAGCATCGTTGGCCAATAACTGAACGCGCACGGCCTGTGCTTCGTAATATCTGCGCCCGGCTTCCTTGCTCAGATCTGCACTGCCCAAGATCACCCCGGCAAGGGGCGCGCCGGACTTGAGGGGATTCGTCGCAAAGTCCTGGATAGCCGCAACACCAAGTTCCTTTGTGGTTTCCCCGGTTTCGGTCGCGCACATCGCGCCCGTCAGCAGGGTCAACATCGCACCGGCCAGTATACTGCGGTGCATGGCTTTTTTCGGAATTTGCATTGATTGTTCCTCTCATTCGATTCCACATATGCACATTGCGCTATGGGTTTCGAGAGAGGGTTGACCTGGATCAATCCGTGCGCGTTTTGCGCACAAATGCGCACGGGGTCAGTCGCGCAGGCCGGCGACGATCTGTTCCATCGCATCCAACGGCACATAGCCGCGCACCATCTGATCGCCGAACACGAAACTGGGGGTACCGTTGATGTTCAACCGTTGGCCAAGGGCGCGGTTGGCGGTGATGATCGCGGAGACCTCGGGGGCGTTCATCGCCGCCAGAATCGCATCGCTGTCCAGCCCGGCCTCGGTGGCGACCGCGCGCAGGCTGCCTTCGGTCACGTCATCGCGCATCACCATCAGGGCGTCATGCACCGTTTCATAGGCGGCATCGCCCGCCAACTGACGCGTCGCCAGGGCAAAGCGTGACGCCAGGACCGAAGCGTCGCCCAGAATCGGAAATTCCTTGACGATCAGCCGTATGTTGCCATCGCGCGCCAACAGTTCGGCCACCTCGGGAAAGGCGCGTTTGCAATAGCCGCAGCGGTAATCCATGAACTCGACGATGGTGATGTCGCCTTCAGGGTTGCCGCCCACCCAGGCGGTCGGGTCATTGTACAGCGCATCGGCATTGTCGATCAGAAGCTGTTGGTCGCCCATCGCTTGGGCGGCGGCGTCGCGCTGTTCCATCACCGCGATCGCCTCCATCAAGACCTGGGGGTTTTCCAGAAGATAGGCGCGGATTTCGGCCCCAAAGGCCGGGCGGTCGGCCTCGGACAGGGCGAAGGCGGTGGTGCCATCGGCATCGGTGCCACGGTCTCGGGTCTGGGTGACGACAACGCCAACGGCAAGGGCCAGAACGGACAGGGCGGCGACGGCAAGGGGGGCGCGGTTCATGGCAGGCTCCATCACGGGGGGCGCGGGCCGCGCCGTTCGCGCGTGTCGATAGCGCGCGGTGCAGTGCGGCGCAACCCCGACAGCGATCACATTGGCGTCGGACTGTCAGGCAGGGCGCAGTGTTGGGGCGCATTGACGGGGCGCATTGACGGGGCGGGCCCGGCGGGGCAGTCAGGGCGCACCAAACAGGCAGGAGAACGCGATGCGACAATCCCGGCGCGGGCAGGTGGACCCGTTCATCGTCATGGACGTGATGGAACGCGCCCGTGCGGCCGAGGCGTCAGGCCGCGATATTATCCACATGGAGGTGGGCCAGCCCGGCACGCCGGCCCCCGAAGGCGCCCGCGCGGCCTTGACGGCGGCGATGGCGGCGGGGCCTCTGGGCTATACCGTGGCGCTGGGGCTGCCTGCATTGCGGGCGCGCATCGCGCGGCTGTACCGGGATTGGTACGGCGTCGATCTGAACCCGCAGCGGGTGATCGTGACCGCCGGGTCGTCGGCGGGGTTCTTGCTGGCCTTCACCGCACTGTTTGATGCCGGTGACCGGGTCGCGTTGGGCAACCCCGGCTATCCGTCCTATCGCCAGATCCTCAAGGCGCTCAGCCTGGTGCCGGTGGGCATTGAAACCACCCCGAAGGCGCGGTTTCAGCCGACGCCGGACAATTTGCCCGCAGACATCGCAGGGCTGATCGTGGCATCGCCGGCCAACCCGTCGGGCACCATGCTGGACAAATCCGACCTTGCCGCGCTGATCGACGCGACGCAGGGCAGGGGTGCCGCCTTTGTGTCGGATGAAATTTATCATGGGGTGAATTACGACAAACGCCCGGTGTCCGCGCTGGAACTCAGCGACGATGTCTATGTGATCAATTCGTTCTCAAAGTATTTCTCGATGACCGGTTGGCGCGTCGGCTGGATGGTCGTGCCCGAAGACCATGTGCGCGTGATCGAGAGGCTGGCCCAGAACATGTTCATCTGCGCCCCCCATGCCAGTCAGGTGGCGGCGCTGGCCGCGCTGGATTGCACCGATGAATTGCAGGCCAATCTTGCGGTCTATGCCGAAAACCGCCGCCTGCTGATCGAGGGGTTGCCGAAGGCCGGGTTCACCACCTTTGCGCCGCCGGACGGGGCGTTCTATGTCTATGCCGATGTCTCTGTCCTGACCGATGACAGCCTGTCTTTCGCGGCTGAAATCCTTGACAAGGCCGGCGTCGCCGTCACTCCGGGCCTTGATTTCGACCCCGACCGCGGCGCGCGCACCTTGCGGTTTTCCTATGCGCGGGCAACCGCCGACATCGAAGAGGGGTTGGCGCGGCTGACGACGTTCATGGCAAACCGTCAGTAATCCGACACCAGCAGGTGCAGCGGCGCAACATCCTCGTCTATCGTGGAAAACCGCCCGATGGGTTTTTCAAACACGTTGTCGGTCTTGTCGTCGTTCACTGTGCTGACCTCACCGATCAGACAATCGCCCTGCTCGGCCCAGAAGGCGTGCCAGATACCGGGCATCAGCGTGACGCTTTGCCCCGGTTTCAGGCGCAGATGCCCACCGGCGGGCAGGGTCACCGGCATTGCGTCGCTGGGCACGGTCACGTCGTCGGTTCGATTGATCGATCCGTCCGGGTTGGGCGCGAACAGTTGCAGCACCAGATCGCCACCGCCCCGGTTGATGATGTCCTCGGCCTTGATATTGTGGCGGTGCATCGGTGAATACTGTTTGTCACGCGAAATCATGATTTTTTCGGCGTACAGCATTCCCGTGCCACGGCCCAGATCCGCCGCGTTGCCGTTGCGCGTGGTGAACAGGAACAGGCCCATCTCGGCAAATTTGCCCGCGCCGTAATCGGTGATGTCCCAGCCCAGACCGCGGGTGTGGATGGCACTGCCCGCCGCCGCGCGCATCTGGTCAGGCCCCCAATAGGCGAAAGGCGGCAGCACAAAGCCGAAGCTGCGGATGAAGGCATCGCTGGCCTGCAATATCTCGTTCACGGCTGAGCGTTTCATCGGGCACCTTTCTGGTTTCATTCGCCAAGGGGTGGATATGCCGGATCGCGGCATCGGTTCAAGGCACGCCGCGCGATGCCCATCGGGGCTGTCGTTACGTCAACAACGCCGCCTCACAAACTGTCCCTTTGCGCAGGGGCCGAAAAGCGGTATGAATTTTAAAGGTGATGTAACGTCGGAGCCGAACAACACAAAAGCGTTCATGTGTGTCAAGGCGCCATGTGGCATTTTCTTGATCCGGCACCGTTGCCAAATCAGTTACAGTTTGGGGCGGCGTGGAGCTTTGTTCAAAGAATTTGCAGTGTAAGGATGGAAACAATCTGTTTTGGGCGATTTCCATAAAATTCCGCTCAAAACAAGCGATAAAGCGTCGTAGTAGCAAGGTGGACGACGCAGGCTTCGGGCACGGTGCATCTGGTGGAATTGAGTGGCGCGTTGTCAGGTGGCACCTTGACGATTCGCGAACCGATCTGCCGATATGCTGCCGCCAAGGTGCGTCAGTCGCTTCAGGAGGCCTTCGGGTGAAAGATCGACTGCAACAAGAGACGGTATCGGTGTCGCTGGGCGGCGCCGACATCCGACAAAACAACGCCTCGGTCATGGCGATGTTCGCCGATGGGAACAGGGCATTTGTGCCGCGGTTGGTGCAAGGTGTCGATCTCTTGTCGCGTCCTGCGGCGCGGCCACAGCGCAGCTGGATGCCCTATCGGGCCTGGGGCAAACGGTGGATCGACATCTTTCTCGTACTGCTGACCGCACCGATGACCATCGGTGTGGTGCTGATCTGTGCCCTCGCGCTGTGGATCGAAGGCGGCAATCCGTTTTACCGCCAACAGCGTTTGGGGGTTGGCGGGCGGCGGTTTTCGATCTGGAAACTGCGCACGATGGTGCGCGATGCCGATACCTGTCTGCATCGCCATCTTGAGGCCGATCCTGCACTGGCCCGGGAATGGGCGACGACACAGAAGCTGAAGCACGATCCGCGGATCACCCGGGTGGGTGCAGTTCTGCGCACGACATCGCTGGATGAGCTGCCGCAATTCTGGAACGTGTTGCGCGGCGAGATGAGCCTGGTCGGCCCCCGCCCGATGATGCCCGAACAGTTGTCGATGTATGGTGATCCCTTTGCCTATTTCGCCATGCGCCCGGGCATCACCGGGTTTTGGCAGGTTTCAGCGCGCAACGAGGCACATTTTGCCTTCCGCGCGGAAATCGACGCCCAGTATCATCGGCGCATGTCGCTGGCCTGTGATCTGGGGGTGATGCTGCGTACGGTGGGCGTGATGATGCGGCGCACGGGGTATTGAAAACGCTGCTGTCCTTCCCCATCTCACTTTCTACGCCAAACACAGGTCTTGCGGTTGCCATATCCTCGCCGCTATGCGGCGTCATGCAGGCGGCGTAGCCATCGGTCGGGTCCGTGAACCGGGTCTGTCATGGCATGGCTGGGAAAGTTTGGGTTCCACGATGAACGACATGTCCTCGATGCCCGATCCTCTGGATGGCCTGTACGAAGCCGAAGCGTGGGAAGATTTCGATGGTATGCGCCCGATGAGCGATCAGCGCAAAGCCAGGGGCCGTCTGCCCCGCGACAGCGATTGGGCGCTGCGCCTCAGGGCGATCGTGTCCCGGTCCGATGCGTCGGTCTTTTCGCCCGCCGCCGCCGCCATGCCCCGCACCAACCTGTTCGCAGCTCCGGGGGGCAGTGCCGCCGCACCCGCCCGCGCCGAAACCTGGTCTGGCTTGCAGATGATCCAGCCAAGGGCGCGGGCCTTTGGTCAGGACGGCGCACCGCTGGCCCATCATGACCGGGACGGGCCTGTGTCGCGCGCCTTTGATCTGCTGCGCACGCGGCTGATGCACAGCCTGCGCCAGAACGGGTGGAGCCGGATTGCCATCGCCGCGCCCACCTCCGGTTGTGGCGCCACCTTCACCGCGGTCAACCTGGCCATGGCCCTGTCACGGGTGCCGGGCAGCCGGTCTGTGCTGATGGACCTGAATCAGCGCAAACCGGGCGTGGCCGATGCGCTGAACCTGCACGGTGTGGGCGAAATGCGCCGGTTTCTGTCGGGTCAGGTGTCGCTGGGCCAGCATATCCTGCGTTTGTCCGACACCCTTGCACTGGGCCTCAACACCGCGCCATTCCAAAACAGCGCTGACATCCTTCACGACCGGCGCACGGCCGACGTGTTGGAACATATGCACACCGCTCTGGCGCCTGATGTCGTGCTGTATGACCTGCCCGCAGTCCTCGATTTCGACGATCTGGGCGCTTTTCTGCCGCAGGTCGATGGTGTTCTGTTGATTTCCGACGGAACCCGCACGACCGCACGCCACATTGAAGAATGTGAAAGGGTCTTGGCCGGGCAGGCACCGCTGTTGGGGGTTATCCTGAACCGCGCCCGCCCATCCTCGCTGCGCCTCTGAAGGCCACGGCGATCGGTCCGGGGGCCTGCGCGGTTTGTTCCCGATGGGGCCACAGTTTTGCCCCGTTGCTCTGGTTTGTTCGGGTTGGACGCGCTATTCACGACGCTGGCGCATCCGCCAAGGCAGTGGGATGAACCGATGGGCCCGATCTATTCGCTCGATGATTTTCTGGATATGGTACGTCGCCACCTGTGGCTGATCCTGGTACTGGTGCTTTTGGGCAACCTTGGCGCATTGATTTTCGCCGCCAGGCAACAGCATATGTATCGCAGCGCCGAGGTGATCCAGATCGAGCGTCCGAAGATCGACAATGAACTGGCTGCGTCCACCGTGGCCGGGTCATCTGCGCGACGGCTGCAACTGATCGAACAACAGATCATGGCGCGCGGCAGTCTTCTGACGCTGGTCGACAAATTCGATCTGTTTGCCGACGTGCCCGACCTTACCCAGACCGAGCAGGTGAACCGCTTGCGGGAATCGGTTCGCATCGAAGGTCTGGCCGCCGTGCGTGAAGGCTTTGCCGATGATGGCACCATTTCGGTTCTGACGATCACCGCCGAAATGCCCACCGCCGCCCAGGCCCAGGCGGTGGCGCGCGAGCTGTCGGCGCGCACCATCGCGCTGTCGGCCCAGTCCCGTGCCGAACAGACGCGCACGACGCTTGAATTCTTCCTCCGCCAGGAGGAACAGTTGCGCGGTGAGATCACCGCGCTTGAGGATCAGATGACCGCCTTTCGCGCGGCCAATGCTTTGGCGATCCCCGGGTCGCTGGAGTTTCGCCGCGCCGAGATCCAGACGATCCGCCAGGCTGTTTTCGACATCGAGCGTCAGTTGATTCTGGTGCAACAACAGCTTGACCAGATTGATCCGAACGCCCGCCGCGCCACCCGCGACCGGCAGGTGGCCGAATACGAGGCGCAACAGGCCGCCCTGACCCAGCAGCGGACCATGTTGAATGACCGGATCACCGCGCTGTCGGCCAGTTTCGACACGACCCCCGAAATTGACCGGACACTGGCCACATTTGAACGGCAAATGACCCAACTTCAGAGCCAGCTTGATGTGATCACCACCCGCCGGGCCGAGGCGGAAGTGGGCGCGCGGCTTGAGGCACGCAACAGTGCCGAACAGTTGACCGTGCTTGAACCGGCCCCCTTGCCCGAATATCCCTTCACCGCGTCGAAGAAACGGCTGGCGCTGATGGGTGGCGCGGCGTCGGTGCTGGGGGCGCTGGGGGTGGCGTTCCTGCTGGATCTGCGCAAACCCGTGCTGCGCACCGCCGCGCAGATGAAGCGCGAAACCGGGCTGTCGCCGGTGGTGTCGATCCCGTATCTGGACGCCCGGCAGGTCCGGGTGTCACGTCTCGCGAAACTGCGTCACCGGCTGGCCGAGCGTCAGGAAACGCGCCGCGACCGGGCCCTGAAACCGCCCGCCGACCAGGCCTGAGGCGCAGCATGCGGCGGTTCGGCTATTGTGTCGTCAAGAACAGTGTTCTATCGCAAGGCGCAAGGCACAGTGCCTTCGGGCGATCGGGGAACCGGCCGAAAGGCGGCTGCGTCCGGACACTGCCTTGTGGCGGGCCGCCGCGCCCTTTCACAATGCGTCGTCCGGGCTGCGCAGAACACAGTCGCCACCCGCTGTGTTTGCCTTCGCTGCTACGGTTCTCCGAGTTTCACACCTGCGCGGAGCGTTCAGAGCCATGACAAAGATCCCCACCTTGCCTCGCAAACACCTGTTCGACCTGCCCGAGGGGGTGATTTACCTTGATGGCAATTCCCTTGGCCCGCTGCCCAAGGGCGTGGCGGCCCGCGCGGCCGAAGTGATCACCGCCGAATGGGGCGGCCAGTTGATTCGCGGCTGGAACGCTTCGGGCTGGATGGATCAGCCGGGTCGTGTGGGCGATATGCTGGGCCGCCTGATCGGCGCAACAAAGGGCAGTGTCGTTCTGGGTGATACCCTGTCGATCAAGGTGTTCCAGGCGCTTGCGGCGGCGCTGGCCCTGCGTCCCGACCGCCGGGTGATCCTCAGCGACAGCGGCAACTTCCCGTCCGATCTGTACATGGCCGAAGGGCTGGTGCGGCTGCGCGATGCCGGGTTCACCCTGCGCGTCGTCGCCCCCGAGGCCGTAGCGGGCGCGATCGACGACAGCGTCGCGGTCGTCATGCTGACCGAGGTCGATTATCGCACGGGGCGGCGCCACGACATGGCGGCGCTGACGCGGGCGGCCCATGGGGCAGGGGCAGTGATGGTGTGGGATCTGGCCCATAGTGCCGGCGCGGTCGATGTTGATCTGGCCGCGTCGGGCTGTGAATTCGCCGTCGGCTGCACCTACAAATACCTCAATGGCGGGCCGGGCGCGCCGGCCTTCATCTATATCCGCCCCGATCTGCAAGGCGTCGCCCAGCCGTTCCTGTCCGGCTGGCTGGGCCACGAGGCGCCGTTTGCCTTCGATCCCACCTATCGCCCCGCGCCGAACATCGAACGGATGCGCGTCGGCACACCGCCGGTGGTTCAGATGTCGATGCTGGAAACCGCCCTCTCGGTCTGGGAGGGCGTCGAAATGGCTGACATCCGCGCCGCTTCGGTCGCGCTGTGCGACCAGTTTATTGCCAAGGTCGAGGCACGCTGCCCCGAGCTGACCCTGATCAGCCCGCGCAACGCTGCACAGCGCGGCAGCCAGGTATCTTTTGCATACCAGAACGGTTATGCCGCCATGCAGGCGCTGATCGCGCGCGGCGTGATCGGTGATTTCCGCGCCCCCGATGTGATGCGCTTTGGCATCACGCCGCTCTACATCGACGCCGCCGATGTGACCGCCGCTGTGGCCATCATGGGTGAGGTGATGGAACACCGCCTTTGGGACCGGCCGGAACATCACGCCGCCCAAAAGGTGACCTGAGCGGCACCTGACCGCCGAACCTCTCTTTCTTGCCCGAAATACCTCAGCACCGACTGAAAGAACAGCATCGCCGTCGTCCAGACCGCAGGCGCGCGGCCAATCTGCGGCAGCGCGATTCTGGCGAACAGCGGCTGCACGAAGAACAGCAGCGACGCCGACAGAAAGATCGTCACGATGAACAGCATTGGAACAGCTGAAATCCGGGCGGTGCGTGCCGGGGGGCTGTGGTGTCGGTGGCGTGCATGTCACAAGACCTGTCTTGCAAGGGGTTGACCATAACTGACCAGACGACTTTGGTGGCAATAGGGTATAAGCACGGGCATTTCCCGCCGCGTCCTGCGCCGATGCCCGCCAAAGTGGCACCGCGCAGGAGACCGGGCATGAACTTAAACGCGGCCCCCCCGATCCGCCCTGTCCCAGCAGGACAGACAGCTTTCCATTCAACTCCGCTCGCGTGATCCGGTGCGTTCAATCCGCGCCGCATCCTGCTGGCGAATGTTGGCCGGGCAGCCCCATTCATTCCATGCGAGAAAGAAAAACGACACGATGATCCTGTCCCCCGCCACCCCCGCCGACTTGTCCGAACTCCGCGCGCTGCATCATGCCAGCTGGGCAAGTGCCTATCGCGGGATGGTGCCCGACGCGGCTCTTGCTGCCCCGCTGGATGATCACATGGCGCGCACCTGGTCCGATCTGCCCGCCGGCCTCACGGTTGCGCGCAACGATACGCAGCTGCTTGGATTTGTGCGGCTGATACCGAACAATGGCTGGCCCTATGTCGATAACCTGCACGTCGCGCCGGATTTGCGGGGCGGCGGTGTGGGGCGGGCGCTGATCGGGGCCGCGGCGCAACAGGCCACCAGCGAGGGGCGGCTGTGGCTCACCGTGCTTGCGGCCAACAGCGGCGCGCGCCGCTTTTACGCCCGTCTCGGCGGGGTCGAGGGGGCGCGCATCACGGAAAGCCTGCTTGGCCTGCCCGTTGTCACCTTTCCGGTGATATGGGCCCGTCTCGCACCCCTTGCACCGGGCCGGTGAACTATTCTGAAAAAACCGCGCCGAACCGCTTGACGCCCCCCGCGCCATTCTCTAATCCACGCCCTACGCGCGGTTGTAGCTCAGTTGGTTAGAGTACCGGCCTGTCACGCCGGGGGTCGCGGGTTCGAGCCCCGTCAACCGCGCCACTCACATTCTCCGGTATAAACTTCCCCACGGGGGAGCGGGCGTTCAGCCATCTCTTTCTTGCCCGAAATACCTCGGGGGTCTGGGGGCAGCGCCCCCAGCCGGTCGGGCCGGGCAACCCGGCCCGAAATCAAATCATTCCAACGCCTTCGCCGCATTCCACAAGGCATCCATTTCATCCAGCGTGGCATCTTCACACCGTCGGCCGGCCTTTTGCAATGCCGCCTCGACAAACCCGAACCGCCGGGTGAATTTGGCGTTTGTGCCGCGCAGGGCCGCTTCGGGATCGACCCCGAGATGACGCGCCAGATTGGCCATGACGAACAGCAGATCGCCCATTTCGTCGGCAACCGCCGCGGCCGTCAATGTATCGCGCGCCGCCACCAACTCGCCCGCCTCCTCGACCAGCTTGTCCAGCACCTGCGCGGTTTCGGGCCAGTCGAACCCGACCCGCGCCGCCCGGTTCTGCAATTTCACCGCGCGCAGCAGGGCGGGCAGGCTCAGGGCGACGCCGTCCAGCACACCACCAGGTCCGGCACGGCTCTGCCGTTCGCGGGCCTTGTGCGCCTCCCAGTCGCGGGTTTGCTGCGCGGCGGTCTTGTCGCGCGTTGCGTCGCCAAAGACGTGGGGGTGACGCGCGATCATCTTGTCGGCCACCGTGTTGACGATGTCGTCAAAGGTGAAATGCCCCGCCTCGGCGGCGATTTGCCCGTGATACACCGCCTGGAACAGCAAATCGCCCAGTTCGCCCTTCAGGTCGTCAAAATCCGCCCGGTCAATCGCGTCGGCCACCTCATAGGCCTCTTCGATGGTATAGGGCGCGATGCTGGCGAAATCCTGCTCCAGATCCCACGGACAGCCGGTGTCAGGATCGCGCAGGCGGCGCATGATCTCAAGAAGGCGCGCCATGTCGCGCGGAAGGTCATGGATCGGATCGGCGCGATTGGTCATTTACCTGGCCCTGTTTCTCTGGAAAGCTGACGGTCTGATCTCACAGGAGTGCCGCGCCCCATGGCCATCGTCAACCGCATCGCCGATTACGCCGAGGATATGAAAACCTGGCGCCACTGGTTGCACCGCAACCCCGAACTGGGGTTCGATCTGCCGAAAACCTCGGCCTATGTCGCCGCGCGCCTGCGGGAGTTCGGGGTGGACGAGGTGCATGAAGGCATCGCCCGAACCGGTATCGTCGCCATCATCAACGGTCAGGACAACGCGGCGGGGGCCGGCCCGACCATCGGGTTGCGCGCCGACATGGATGCCTTGCCGATCCACGAGGTGACAGGCGCCCCCTATGCCAGCGAAACCCCCGGCCTGATGCATGCCTGCGGCCATGACGGCCACACCACGATGCTGTTGGGTGCCGCGCGCTATCTGGCCGAAACCCGGCGGTTCCGCGGGCGTGTCGCGCTGTTGTTCCAGCCCGCCGAGGAAGGCGGCGGTGGCGGCAAGGTGATGGTGGAAGAGGGGGTGATGGACCGGTTCGGCATCACCCAGGTCTATGGCATCCACAACGCGCCGGAATTTCCCGAAGGCGAACTGCACACCGCCGCCGGCCCGATCATGGCGGCGGTGGATGAATTCACCGTCGCGGTGCGGGGCGTGGGTGGCCACGCGGCCTATCCGCACGATTGTGTCGATCCCGTTCCGGCGGTGATCGCCTTGGTTCAGGGGTTCGGCACGATCGTGTCGCGCAACCACAAGCCGGTGAACGATCTGGTGGTTTCGGTCACCCAGATCCACACCGGCACCGCCAACAATGTGACCCCGGCCAGCGCGGTGTTTTCCGGCACGGTGCGCACCTTTGATCCGGCGGTGCAGGTGATGGTCATGACGCGGATGCAGGAATTGGTTGACGGAACCGCCGCAGCCTATGGGGTGACGGCGGATCTGACCTATGAACAGGGCTATCCCGCCACGATCAACGATCCCGACGCTGTCGCCTTCGCGCTGGAGGTGGCGGGCGATGTCGTCGGGCCGGACCGGGTGGATGGCGCGGTCGAGCGGATGATGGGGGCCGAGGATTTTTCCTATATGCTGAATGCGCGCCCCGGCGCGTTCCTGTTCCTTGGCCAAGGCAAGACCGCGTTCTGCCACCACCCCGCCTATGATTTCAACGATGCTGTGGCGCCGGTGGGGGCGTCGTTCTTTGTGCGTCTGGTGGAACGTGCTCAACCTCTGGGCTGACCGGGCGCAGGGCCTGGTGGCCCCCGCATGAGCGTGCCGTGCATCATCTGCGTCGCCATCACGGGGTCGGTCACGACCAAGGCTGACAATCCGGCGGTGCCGATCTCTGTGGCCGAACAGATCGAAAGCACCCATGCGGCGTTCGAGGCGGGCGCCACCATTTGCCACGCCCATGTGCGCAACGATGACCAGACCCCCAGCAGCGACCCCGAGAAATTCGCAGCCCTCAAGGAGGGGCTGGAAAGGCACTGCCCGGGTATGATCATTCAGTTTTCCACCGGCGGTCGGTCGGGCACCGGCACGGCGCGGGGCGGCATGTTGCCGCTGCGGCCCGACATGGCGTCGCTTTCTGTGGGGTCGAACAATTTTCCGACGCGGGTGTATGAAAATCCGCCCGATCTGGTCGATTGGCTGGCCGCTGAAATGCGCACCCATGGCGTCAAGCCCGAGATCGAGGCCTTCGATCTGTCGCATATCCTGAAGGCGGCCGATATGTACGCGCGCGGTCAGATCCGGGACGTTCCTTATGTGCAGTTCGTGATGGGGGTGAAAAACGCCATGCCCGCCGACCGTTTCGTGTTCGATTTCTACGTCCAGACGGTGAACCGGCTGTTTCCGGCGGCGCCGTGGTGTGCTGCCGGGATCGGGGCGAACCAGATCGTGCTGAACGAATGGGCGGTGGCGGCGGGGGGCCATGCGCGCACCGGGCTTGAGGACAACGTACGCCTCGATCGTCACCGGCTGGCGCCCTCCAACGCCGCGCTGGTCGAACGGGTGGTGGCGATCTGTGAGCGCCGCGCGCGCCCGGTGGCCGATGTGGCCACGGCGCGGGCGATTTTGGGTTTGACCGTGCCCTAGGCGCCGGTGTCGGCCTTGCGCAACACGTCTTTCTGCACCTTGCCCATGGCGTTGCGCGGCAGGTCGGGCAGGATGCGCAGATTGCGCGGGATCTTGAACCGCGCCAGCCGGGTTGCAAGTGCGGCGCGTATACCCTCTGCATCGGTTGTGGCCGGGGTGGTCAGCACCACAGCGGCAGCCACGACTTCGCCCAGATCGGGGTGGGGCAGGCCGTACACGGCACTTTCCAGCACACCGGGCAGGGCATCTATTTCCGTCTCGATTTCCTTGGGATAGATGTTGAAGCCGCCGGAAATGACCAGATCCTTGGCGCGCCCGACGATTGACAGATACCCCGCGTCGTCGATCTGCCCCAGATCGCCGGTGATGAACCAGCCATCAATGGTAAAACTTTCGGCGGTCTTGTCCGGGTTGCGCCAATAACCGGGGGTCACGTTCGGGCCCTTCACCTCGATCCCGCCGATTCCGTGATCGTCGGGCGTCGCAAGGCGCAGGGAAACGCCGGGCAGGGAATGGCCCACCGTGCCCGCCCGCCGCGCCCCGTCATGGGGATTGGACGTGATCATGTTGGTTTCCGTCATGCCATAGCGTTCCAGAATCGCCTGGCCGGTGCGCGCCTGAAACGCGGCGTGGCTGTCGGCCAGCAACGGCGCCGAGCCTGACACCAACAGCCGCATATGGGCCAGCGCGGCACGGTCGAATCGGGCATCGCCCAACATCCGGGTGTAATAGGTGGGCACGCCCATCATCGTGGTCGCGCGCGGCAGATGCGCGGCGATCCTGTCCAGATCGAAGGCGGGCAAAAAGATCATCCGCGCCGCCGCCGCCAGCACGATGTTTGTGGCCACGAACAGCCCGTGGGTGTGAAACACCGGCAAGCCGTGCAACAGAACGTCGTCCTCGGTGAACCGCCACAGATCCTTCAGCACCAAAGCGTTGGAAATCAGGTTTCCATGGGTCAGCATTGCGCCTTTCGACCGGCCCGTGGTGCCCGAGGTGTACAGGATCGCGGCCAGATCATCCCACCCGCGCGCCACCGGGGCGATGGGTGCGGCGCTGGCCTGGTGCACCAGATCGGCGGGGGTGGCAACGGCAATGCCACGCGCCTCGGCCACGGCGCGGGCCGCCTGCGTCGTGGCGTCGAGGACCACAAGCGCCGGCTCGGCGTCTTGCAGGAAATAATCCAGTTCCGCCGGGGTATAGGCGGTGTTGACCGGCACGAAAACCGCCCCCGCCGTGACCGTGGCCAGATACAGGATCAGCGCCTCGGGCGATTTGGCGATCTGGCACAGCACCCGGTCGCCCGGTGTAACCCGGGCCGCCGCCAGCGCCCCGGCAGCGCCCGCAACCTGTTGGCGCAGCTGCCCATAGGTCAACATCGTGCCATCGTCGGTTTCCAGAAAAACCGCAGCGTCGCTCTGGTGGGTCAGGAAGGTGTCGTGGATCGGGTTCGATGTCATGGCCGGGTCTTTCGGTGGGATTGGCCCCGTGCCCGCCACATGGACGGGTCGGCACGGGGCCTGTTCACCGCACAGGTTTCCGGGCGCTGCCCCCAGCGGTCAAGACCAAACGCGTTGTGGCGTCAAATCACCATGCGGCGCGGATCGCCCAGCAGGGCGCACAGCCGTGTCACGAACCGCGCCGCGTCGGCACCGTTGATCACCCGGTGGTCATAGGACAGATCCAGCGGGATCATCGGTGTCGGCTGAAACGCCCGACCATCCCAGACGGGCGCGATTTCGGTGCGGGTGATGCCCAGAATCGCCACCTCGGGCGGGTTGACGATGGGGGTGAAGGCGCGCCCGCCGATGCCGCCCAGATTGGTGATGGTCATCGACGCGCCGCCCATTTCATCGGGTTTCACCTTGCGCGCCTGGGCGCGGCGGGCGAGGTCGGAAATCTCGGCGGCGATGGTCCAGATGCCTTTACGATCAACATCGCGCAGCACCGGCACCATCAGCCCGTGGGCCGTGTCCACCGCAATGCCTATATGCACATAATGTTTCAGGATCAGCGCCGTGCCATCCGCCGAGAGCGAGGCATTAAAGCGGGGAAATTCGCGCAGCGCCCGCGCCAGCCCTTTCACCATGAGGGCCAGCGCGGTCAGCTTGACCCCCCGCGCCTGAGCTTCATCGCGCAATTCGGCGCGCAACCTGTCGATGGCGCTGCCATCGGCCCGGTCGTGGTGGGTGACCGCCGGAATGAGCGCCTGCGCCGCCGCCATATTGGCCGCGGCAACACGGGCAAACCGGCTGAGCGGTTCGGTGGTGACCGGGCCATACAGGCCGTGATCCACCTCCCAATATCCGGTGTCGCCGGTGGTCTTGGGGGCGGCTTTGGGCGCGCTCAGGTCATCGTGGGTCAGGGTGGTGCGCCCGGTGTCACGGGCCAGCCTGGCCAGATCAATGCCCTTTTCGAGGGCCGCCACCCGAACCGAGGGCGCTGCGCTGAATTCTGCCATGCCACTCACCAGCTGGCCGAAATGTATTGGGTTTCCATGAATTCCAGCATCCCTTCATGGCCGCCCTCACGCCCGAGGCCCGATTGTTTCACCCCGCCAAAGGGCGCCGCCGGGTCGGACACAAGGCCGCGGTTCAGCCCGACCATGCCATAGTCAAGCCGTTCGCAAACATGCAGACCGCGCTTCATGTTTTCGGTAAACACATAGGCGACAAGGCCGTATTCCGTATCGTTGGCACGGCGGATCACGTCATCCTGATCGGTGAAGGTCTGAATCGCGGCGACCGGGCCGAAGATTTCATCGCGCACACAATCGGCGGTTTGCGGCACATTTGACAACACCGTGGGCGGATAGAAAAACCCCTTGCCCGCCGGGGCCTGCCCGCCCAATTCCACCTTGGCACCCTTGGCCACGGCATCGGCGACAAAGGCCGCCACCTTGTCGCGCGTGTCGGCGTTGACCAGAGGGCCGACATCCACCGCCGGGTCGGTGCCATCGCCCATGTTCAGCGCGCCCATGGCATCGGCAAAGCGGCGGGTGAACTGTTCTGCCACAGCTTCGTGGACATAAAACCGGTTTGCGGCGGTACAGGCCTCGCCCAGATTGCGCATCTTGGCCAGCATCGCGCCTTCGACAGCGACGCCGATGTCGGCATCGTCGAACACGATCAGCGGTGCGTTGCCGCCCAGTTCCATCGCCGGTTTCAACACCTGATCGGCGGCGGCATGCAACAGCTTGCGCCCCACCCCGGTGGACCCGGTGAACGACACCACCCGCACCCGCGGATCGTGCAGCAAGTGATCGACCAGCGCACCGGTGCGTTTCGACGGCAGCACGTTGACCAGCCCCGCAGGCACGCCCGCCTCTGCCAGCAGCGGCATCAGCGCCAGCATGGTCAGCGGCGTTTCCGACGCGGGCTTGATGATCACGCCACACCCGGCGGCCAGAGCCGGGGCGATCTTGCGCGTGCCCATGGCGGCGGGGTAATTCCATGGCGTGACCAACACGGCCAGACCTGCCGGTTTGTGCTGCACGATGATCCGCGCACCCGAGGCGGGGGCGCGGCCGATCAATCCGTCGGCGCGCACCGCCTCTTCCGCGAACCAGCGAAAGAATTCGGCGGCATAGGTCGCCTCGCCCAGGGCATCGGCGCGGGCCTTGCCGTTTTCCAGCGTGATGAGGTTGGCAAATTGATCCAGCCGCGCCGTCATCAGCTCCCACGCCTTGCGCAGCACTTCGGACCGGGCACGCGGCGTGCGCGCGGCCCAGTCGGCCATCGCGGCTTCGGCGGCGTCCAGCGCGGCATCGGCATCACCGATTTCGGCCGAGGCCACCGACGCGATGACTGCCTCGGTGGCAGGGTTGACGACATCGAAGCGCTCGTTCGATGCCCCCGCCGTCCAGCGGCCATTGATATAGAGATCAGTATATTCCATCGGAAACTCCGTAAGTTACAGCAGGTGGCGCAGCGGTTGCTGCATCCGGCCTGCGAATGCCGACAAAACGGCGATCGCGCGCGGCGCGCTCATCTGATCGGCCGCACATTCAAATGTGACGGCATAGCCCGTGCCGCTGCGCGTCAGGGTCAGGACCGGTTGGTCTTCCGGGCCAAGGCACAGGGCGGTGATTGCGGTGAACCGCAGATCGCGCAGCACCAGATCGGGCTGGCCCTCGGGCACCTGTTGCGCCGTGGCCTGCGTGCCATCGCCAACGAACAGGCGATCCCGCTCGAACGCCTGCACGTTGATCGTCGCGTCGCCCTGCCCAAGGCTGGCCGCTGCAAGCCCGGCCAGCAACGCGTCGCTGTCGCTGATCCCGGCCTCTTGTGCGGCCCAGTCGGCGAAGGCGGCAAAGCCATCCTGCGCGATCTCGGCGGTCAGACGGCGGGCAGGCGCCGCAGCCGTGGTCTGCGCGGATGCAACAGGCATCGCGCGCAGCGTGTCGATGTCCGAGGCGTGAAACGGCTGGGCATGGCCCGCCGCGACAAGACGCGCCAGATCCAGCCCCTGTTCCAGCGCCAGACGCCGGGCCTTGGGCGAGGCAAGGATGCGCCCGCCCGGTGCAATGGGGGCCGGGTGTTCCGGTTTGGCGACAGAGGCGCGGGGCGGTGCCTGTGATGGCTTCTCAACCACTTTTGGCGCAACGCTGCCCTGCGCCGCCGATCGCGTGACCGGGTTGGCCGGTTTTTCGGCACTGATGATCGCAATGATCTGGCCTACCGGCACATCCTCGCCCTCATCGGCAAGGGTTGCGGCGAGAAAACCGTCTTGGCCCGCCGCAACCTCGACGGTGCTCTTGTCGGTTTCGACCTCGAACAAAGGATCATCCGCCTGCACCGCATCGCCCGGCGCCTTGAGCCAACGCACCAAAAGGCCGCTGTCCTGCGCCATGCCAAGGGTGGGCATGATAATTGTGTCGCCCTCCGGGATGGCGTCGGGTTTGGCGTCGGGTTTGGCGTCGGGTTTGGCGTCGGGGGCAGGCGCAGGCGCGGGCGCCTCGGCGCTGTCGCTGATCTGCGCAATCACCTGACCGACAGGCACCTCTTGCCCTGCTTCGGCCGCCACACCGGTCAAAAAACCATCGCCCTGAGCCTCGACCTCCATCGTGGCCTTGTCGGTTTCCACCTCGAACAGCACATCCCCCACCGCCACCGCTTCGCCGGGGTGTTTGTGCCAGGCGACGATCAGGCCGGTGTCCTGTGCCATTCCGAGGGCGGGCATGATGACATCAAGCGGCATGGATCATCTCCCCGCGCACCAGTTTGCGGGCCGCCTCGGCGACGCCTTCGGGCGTCGGCACGGTGATGTCCTCAAGCGCGGGCGAGAACGGCACCGGCACATCCATCGCCCCCATCCGCAGGGCCGGCGCATCAAGGTGATAGAACGCCTTTTCGTTGATCCGGCTGGCGATTTCACTGGTCACCCCAAAGCTTTGGTGGCCTTCATCAACGACGATCACACGGCTGGTTTTCTTGGCCGATTTCACCAGCGCGGCCTCGTCCAGCGGCACGATGGTGCGCGGGTCAATCACCTCGGCGCTGATGCCGTCCTTTGCCAGTATATCGGCCGCCTTGGCACAGACCTGCACCATGGACGAGGTGCCGATCAGCGTGATGTCGTGACCTTCGCGCAGTACGTTTGCCACGCCGAATGGGATCAGAAACTCGCCCTCGGGCACCGGCGCCTTTTCCTGGTACATCAGCTTGTCCTCAAAGATGACCACCGGGTTGTTGTCGCGGATCGCCGTCTTCATCAGCCCCTTCGCCTCGTATGCCGAGGACGGCAAGGCCACCTTCAGCCCCGGAATATGTGCGACAAGCGCATGCAGGGATTGGCTGTGTTGCGCGGCAGAGCGCCGGGTGGCACCCAGGTTGGTGCGCAGCACAAGCGGCACGTTCAACTTGCCGCCCGACATGTAATGCGTCTTGGCGGCCTGATTGCACAGTTGATCCATGATCAGGAACAGAAAGTCGCCGAACATCAGATCGACAACCGGACGTGTGCCGGTCATCGCGGCGCCCACAGCGATGCCGGTAAAGCCCGGCTCGGCAATCGGGGTATCCACCACGCGGTGGGTGCCGAATTCCTCAACAAGGCCCGACAGCACCTTGAACGGCGTGCCGGCCTCGGCCACGTCCTCACCGATGATGAAAACAGTGGGATCGCGGCGCATTTCTTCGGCCAAGGCTTCGTTGACGGCCTGGGACAGGGTGATTTCACGCATCGGTGTTCTCCTCAGGCAGCGTAAACATGCATGTCCACTTCGGACACATCGGGGTATTTCGCGGCCAGCGCATAGGCGACGGCGGCGCTGGCCTCGTCCTTGATCCCGGCGCGGATCGCGTCGAGATCCTCGGCGGTGGCGATGCCTTCCGACATCAGATGGCGGGCGAACATGGTGATCGGGTCACGGTCATCGCGCCAGTGTTTTTCTTCGTCCTTGGTGCGGTAATATTCACGGTTGATGTCGCCCACATGGTGCCCGTGATAGCGATAGGTCATCAATTCGATAAAAAACGGCCCCTCGCCCCGGCGCGCCCGCGCGACCAGCCGTTCACTCAGCGCGTTGACCGCCAGAACGTCCTGTCCATCCACGGTATGCGCCTCGATCCCAAAGGCCTCGGCCCGCGCGGTGATTGACCCTGCGGCAATTTCGGCGGTTTTGGTGTATTCGGAATACCCATTGTTCTCACAGGCATAAATCACCGGCAGTTTCCACAGCGCGGCCATGTTCATCACCTCGTACAACAGCCCCTGTGCAGTGGCCCCGTCACCAAAGAAACAGACCGTGACATCATCCGTGCCCAGCAGTTTCGCGCTGAACGCCGCGCCGGTGGCAATACCCATCGAACCGCCGACAATGGCATTGGCGCCAAGGTTGCCGTTCGATTGGTCGGCAATGTGCATACTGCCACCCTTGCCACGGCAGTACCCCTCTTCCTTGCCAAGCAGTTCACAGAACATTTCCTTGAAATTCGCGCCCTTGGCCACGCAATGGCCATGGCCGCGATGGGTGCTGGTCACCTTGTCGGTGGTGCGCAGCGCCTCGCAGATACCCACCGCCACGGCCTCTTGTCCCGAATACATGTGGGTCAGGCCGGGCATCTTGGCCGACAGGTACAATTGGTTGGCGTTGTCCTCGAAGGTGCGGATGCGCGCCATCTGGGCATAGATCCGCAGATACTCATCGGTGTTGGTGTTTGGGCCGTTTTCCATATTTGTCCTCCCGCAAGGGGCCGGGCGGGCACCTGTGGCGCGCGCCCCGCTTCTTCTTGCCAAAAATACTAGCGCCGCAGGCACGCAGCGCAGCTGCGTTCAATAGCGGTTGGCGATCGGCAGTTCCTTCGCCGGGAACAGCGAAATCACCTCGCAGCCCGTGTCGGTGACAACCACCTCTTCCTCGATCCGCGCTGCGGAATAGCCATCGGTCGCCGGGCAATAGGTCTCGAGGGCGAACACCATTCCGGTCTTGATCTCCATCGGGTTTTCCAGGCTGACCGCGCGGCTGATGATCGGCCGTTCGTGCAGCGCCAGGCCCAGACCGTGGCCGAATTGCAGACCAAAGGCCGACAGTTCATCGGGAAAACCGAAATCCTCGGCCTTTGGCCACAGCTTTGCCACCTGATCGGTGGTGACCCCCGGCCTGATCGCCGCAATCGAGGCATCGATCCATTCGCGCGCCTTCACATAGGCGTCGCGCTGGCATGGGGTGGACATGCCGATGTTGAACGTCCGGTAATAGCAGGTGCGATAGCCCTGATAGGATTGCAGGATGTCAAAGAACGCCTGATCGCCGGGGCGGAACTGCCGGTCGGTGAAGTTGTGCGGATGCGGGTTGCAGCGTTCGCCGGAAATGGCGTTGATCGCCTCGACATCATCCGACCCCCACTCATACAACAGCTTATTGGACAGCGCGACAATGTCGTTTTCGCGCACGCCCGGCTTCAGCTCTTCGTAGATGTGGTGATAGACTCCATCCACCATGCTGGCCGCCTGGGTCAACAACTGGATCTCGTCCCAGTTCTTGATCTCGCGCGCGCTCAGCATGATCTGCTGGCCGTCCACCACGTTCAGACCGGCCTCTTTCAGGGCGTGGAACATGGCGGTTTCGGCGTAATCCACACCCACGGGCATGTCGATCATGCCGGCGTCGCGGATCAGACCGGCGATCTCCTCGGCATAGCGCCGCATCAGGCCAAAGCTGGGAGGGATCGTGCCGCGCATTCCCACCACCCCGGCGCGGCAATGGTCGGCCACCAGCCAGTCAGAGTATTTCTTGTGGTGCACGGCGGCCGACCCAAAATCCCAGACATAGGGGGCGTCGTCGCCGGTCAGCAGGCAGAAACGGCACATCTTGTCGCGTTCCCATTCACCGATCTTGGTGGAAGATACATAGCGGATATTGTTCACATCGAACAAAAGAAGGGTGCCGCAATCGCTGGCCTTGAGGGCCTGAACGGTGCGCCCCAGACGATAGCGGCGCAACCTGTCGTGGTCGATCCGGCGTTCGAAATCCACCGAGGTGTGGCCCCAGGCGGGAATTCGGCCTTCCCATTTCCAATGGGGTTCCAGGTCTTGGGGGGTCAGGATGTTTGGCGTCAGGGCGCGGGACATGGCGTTCTCCTCGGGATGACTCTCGGTCATCCGATTATCTATGGTTTTCAGTGTGCTGTGGGTGTTACTGGATGCACCAGCCGCCATCGATGTGAATCATCTGGCCGGTCATGTAATCGCTGTCGTCGCTGGCCAGAAAGGCCGCCGTGCCGATGATGTCATCGGGATAGGACACCCGCTTGATCTGAAGCGCGTCGCGCACGATGTCATCATAGGCTTGGCCGGCCTTTTCCTTGAACCCGATTTCCACCAGATCCTTGTCCAGCTGTTCCCACAGAGGGGTGACGACGACACCGGGGGCATAGCCGTTGACGTTGATCTTGTGCTCGGCCAGGGCAAGGGCGCCACAATGGGTCAGCGCCAGACAGCCGTATTTCGATGTGCAATACACTGTTACGTCGATCAGCGGCTTGCGCGACGCGATGCTGCCGACGTTGATGATCTTGTACGGGTGGTCCTGCGGGCCCTGGGCAATCATCTGGCGGGCGGTTTCCTGCATTCCCAGCCACATTGCCTTGGTGTTGACGTTCATGATCATGTCCCAGTTGTCTTCGTCTATATCCATGAAGAACCGGGGTTTGTTCAGGCCCGCGTTGAACAGGCCGACGTTGATCATGCCAAAGGCGTCCACCGTGGCGGCGACGGCGGCGGCGTTGTCTTCGCGTTTGGTCACGTCCATCTTCACGGCGATCGCCTTGCCGTTGCCGGCCGCGTTGATCCGGTCGGCCACTTTCCGTGCCTCGTCCAGGTCCAGATCGCCCAGGCAGACATTGGCGCCCAGAGATGCGAAATGTTCGGCGTTGGCGGCACCCATGCCGCGTGCGGCGCCGGTGATCAGGATGTTTTTGCCTTGCAGGCGCTTGGGGTCCATCGGGTTCCTCCTCGGGTCAGGTAAATCATCGCCGCTGGATTGCGGCGTCGGCCCGTTCTTGTGCGCGGGCCAGTGTTTGTGCCGGCGAACGGATGCCGCGCAGCATGTCGTGAAATTCTTCGCCGCAGATCTGGATGATTTCGGCGATTTCGGGCACCGGCGGACGCGGCCAGAATTGCAACTGGTCGCGCCACGACATCTCATCCACCGCCTCGAAGATCGGCGAGGCGCGGCGCACCTCCGGGTCGGCCCCGACGGAATAGCGCGGATTGGTGCGGCTGCCGTTCTGCACGAACAACTTTTGCGCCGGGGATGAAGTGAAACAGATCAGCGCCTCGATTGCGGCCGACAGGCGTTCGGCAGGCAGGTTGGCCGGAATACCCATCATATAGCCGCCCACAGGGGCAACCGGGCTGGCCCCCGGCCCGGCAGGATGGGGCAGGTATCCGGTTTGTCCGGCGGCGGGCGAGGACGGATCCAGTTCAAAATACGGCGCCAGCAGGGTATAGCCATAGGCCATCGCGATGCTGCCCGCCGCATAGGGGCGCACCCGTTCATACCACGACATCGACAGGATGTCGGGCGGCGAATAGCGCAGCAGTTGCATCAGGAATTCGGCGGCAAGCAGGCCAGCGGGCGTGTCGATCTGCGGGCGATAGCCCCGTTTGTGCAACCGATCGGTGTCGAAACCGCCCGCATTGCGCGGCAGATCGAGGATCGGCTGACCGAAATCCGCCAATGTCATCAAGACCGTATGGCCCAGAGCGGTGCCGCGCGCCGCGTTCCAGGCTACGCCGGAACGCCCGCGCCGGGGATCGTGCAGCGCCTTGGCTGCGGCCAGCAGGGCATCGGTGGTGGCGGGCGGTTCCAGCCCGGCCTTGGCAAACAGATCACGGCGATAGAACAACAGCTCGGGCGTGGTCTGGGCCGGCACACCAAAGGGTCGCCCCCGCCAATGGGCCGCCTTCCACCCGGCGGTGTGAAAATCGGCCGGATCGAGGCGGGCGATGTCCATCGCTTCGTCCAGCGGCATCAGGATGCCGTCTTCGGCGAATTGCCCGACCCAGGGCAGATCGACCGCCACGATGTCATACCGGCTGTACTTGCGCTCGGCGTTGCGGATCGCCTCTTCGCGCAGGCGGTCGATGGAAAAGGCGCGCTGGTGGATCTGGCACCCGATCGCCTGTTCAAACTGGCGTTTCAGGTTTTCCATCACCATGAATGTCGGGTCGCCATGGACCAGCACCCGCAGCCCCCCTGCGACGCGCAAAGGTTCGGGCAGCATCTGCAAAGGCGGGATCGACTGCGCCGCCAAGTATGAGCCGCCAAAGTAATAATCGTCGGTCTCGGCGGTGGTGTCGGTGGCGGCAAAGCGCAGTTCGGCCAGACGCCGCACCCGACCTGACAGTTGCACCCAGTGGTCGATCAGGGTTTCACTGGGGTGCATTGAAAATGTCTTGCCCGACCGGGTGCGCGGACGTTGTTCGATCAACCCGGCGTCAATCATGTCGCGCAAACGCCGGGTTGCCGTGGCATAAGGCACGCGACTGGCCCCGATCAGCGAGGTAGGCGTCACGATCCGTGCCTCAAGGTGGCCGCGCATGACATGCAGCGCCATGCGAAAGAACGGCCCCGGCGCGAACAGATCGACGGTGCCTTCCAATTCGTCACCGAATTCTTCAAGGAAGGCGACGATGGTCAACAGTTCGGTCTTGGCCTGTACGGGCACGGCTTGGCCTGTGGTATGTGCGCCCATGGCGTTCATGACTTTGCCGTTTCCCTTTTGCGATTGCCCTGCCGCCATGTCCATTTTCGATATTCTGAAATAAGCCACTGCAAGTATCTCCATTCTGATGAATTATCGGTTGCAACACTATTTCGAAAATATCCGATATGGATATAGTATTCTTCAATACGGATTTCTTCGGTGCCCGGCAGCGGCACGACATCGCGCAAGGTAACCCTAGTGCTTGAAAACCCGGAGAATGATTCCCCAGACGCCGCGGGATCGGGCCAGCAGACGAACCAAGATCAACGGGAGGAGACCCAAATGAAATTTCGCACACTTCTGACGACAACCGCCGCCGTCGCCGCGATGAGCGCCGCCGGCGCCGTTTCGGCCGAAGCAATGAAAATCGGCATCACCCAGAACAACGTGGGCGTTGACAGCTATCAGACGACCTATGAAAAGGCATTCATCGCCGCCGCCGAGGCAAATGCCGATATTGATGCCATCGTTCTGGATGCCGGCGGCGACGTCGCCCGCCAGATCGCCCAGGTTGAGGACCTGATTCAGCAAGAGGTCGATGCGATCATCATCTGGCCGACCAACGGCGAGGCGGTGATCCCTGCCGTGCGCAAGGCGCACAGCGCAGGCATCCCGGTGATCGTCACCAATTCGAACATTGCCGAGGCCGGTTTTGACTTCGTGCGCTCGTTCTCGGGACCGGACAACATCACCCAGGGTGCGCGGTCGGCGGAAATCATGTGTGAAAAGTTCACCCAGATGGGCATCGCTGACACTGCGCAGGTGGTGCAGATCTCCGGTCAGCCGGGCTATACCACCGCGATCGAGCGGCAGAAGGGGTTTGACGACCGCCTGCCCGAGGTGTGCCCGAATGTGACCGTTGTCGAAACCCAGCCGGGCGACTGGAACCGCGAAAAATCACAAAAAGTGATGGAAGCGTTCCTGGTCAAATATGACAAGATCGACGGTGTGTATTCCGGCGATGACAACATGGGTGTTGGCGCGTTGAACGCGGCCAAGGCGGCCGGGCGCGATGGCATCATCTTTGTCGGCGCCACCAACTTTGCCGTCGGATACGAGGCGATGGCGGCGGGCGACTACTGGGGCTCGATTTATCAATCGCCGGTGGATGACGCCGAGGCGGCGCTGAAAACCGCGATCGACGTGTTGAACGGCGTTGATGTGCCATTCCTGAACTATTTCGACACGCCTAAGATCACCCAGGACAACATGGGCGACTACACCAAACCGGTGTTCTGATCCGCAGCTCCGGGCGTGGTGCATTTGCCGCGCCCGGTTCCCACTTTTGACGACGAATTTGGAGGATGCGATGGGTCGTGTTTCTGGACGCGCGTGCATCGTCACGGGGGCGGCGCAAGGCATCGGGCGTGCCATCGGCGAGGCGCTGTTGGATGAGGGGGCGGATGTCTGTTTCGCCGACATCAACGGCGAAAAGGTGGCCGAAGTAGCCGCGTGGAACGCCGATCGGATCAAGGGCGGTGGCGCACGCGTGACACATGCCGCCGTCGATGTAGCAGACCGCGCCGCAGTGTGCGCCATGATCGAACATGCGGTAAACGCGTTTGGCCGGCTGGACGTGATGTTCAACAACGCCGGGGTAAACCGGCCGATGAATTTCATGGACGTAACCGAGGCGAACTGGAATTTCATAATGAATATCAACGGCTTGGGTTGTCTGATCGGAATGCAGGAGGCCGCCCGCCAGATGATCGCCCAAGGCGTTGGTGGCAAGATCATCAACACCGCGTCGATTGCCAGCCGCCAGGGGTTCGACAATGTGGCGCCCTATTGCGCGTCGAAATGGGCGGTCGTATCCCTAACCCAATCGGGCGCGCGGGATCTGGCCCGCCACAATATCACCGTCACCGGCTTTGCCCCCGGTGTGGTATCGACCGAGATGTGGGAACAGGTGGATCGTGACCTGATGGAGATCGGCGCCGCCGATCGCCCCGGCCAGGCAATGGAGGAGTTTTCGTCGGAAATTCTGCGCGGGCGGGTGGCCAAACCATCGGACATCACCGGAACGACCACTTTCCTCGCCTCGCGCGACAGCGATTACATGACAGGACAGATCGTGATGATCGACGGCGGCATGACGCTGGTCTGACGGCCAAAGCCCGATCGGGGAGGATCGGGTGAACTGAAACTGGGGGTTCGGGCCGGTGTTATGCCGCGCGAACCGGGAGGATGAGATGACAGCGCTGACACGACAGGACATCGGCCGCCTGCTGGCCCGACAAGGCATATTGTTTGCCTTTGTCGCGTTCATGGTGGCCTTCACCCTGGCCAACGGCCGGTTTCTGGCGCCCGACAACGTGATGGGCGTGATCCGGTCCTCGGCCATTCTGGGGGTCATGGCCCTGGGCGTGACCTTTGTCGTCATCAGCGGCAATCTGGATCTTTCGGTCGGTTCGATGATGTCGTTCTCGACCATCGTCGTGCTGGATCTGCATGACAAGATCGGCCCTGCGCTGGCCATTCCGGCGATGTTTGCCCTGACGATGTGTCTTGGCGCGCTGATCGGGTTTCTGGTGGGTTACCTCAGGCTGAATTCGCTGATCGTGACCTTGGGCATGTTGTCGGCGATCTATGGACTGACTCTGACCTGGTCAGGAGGCAAGAACATGGACATTGCCGACAAGGCGGGCACCTGGTTTGGCGTGTTCGGCCAAAGCAGTGTGTTGGGTGTTCCGGTGCCGATCCTGATGTTTGGGGGTCTTGCCGTCGTTCTGGCCTTTATGCTGGCCAAGACGCCGTTCGGGCGCAAGGTGTATGCCGTGGGCGGCAACGGCGTGGCCGCGACGTTTTCGGGCATTCCCCGTGCGCGCATCGTGTTCCTGTGTTATGTGCTGTCGTCGTTCTGCGTGGCTACGGCGGGGTTGATGCAGGCCAGCCGCTCGATGGGCAGCCAGAACACCGTGGGGCAGGGGCTGGAGCTGAGCGTTCTGGCCGCCGTGATCCTCGGCGGCGCATCGTTGATGGGCGGGTCAGGCACGATCTTCAAGACGGTGATCGGCGTTCTGATCCTGGGCTTCATCCAGAACGGGCTGCTGCTCGTGGGGTTGCAGTTCTATGTCCAATACGTCGTGACCTGGGTCATCATAATCCTTGCTGTCTGGCTGGACATTGCGGTCAAGCGTGGGCGGCTCTGGTCCCCCATCGCATAGCCCGAGGAACACACCATGACAAACGTCACCCTGACGACCCTTCTCAAGCGCGGCGCGATCTGGGGGTTCATCCTGTTCGAGTTGATCTTCTTTTCTGTCGCGGGCGAATTCATGTCGCTGTCGAACAAAGCCTTCATGGATATAGACAACATGCTGTTGTTGCTGAAACAATCAGCACCCATCGGGATCATCGCCATCGGCATGACCGTGATCATGATCAACGGCAATATCGACCTGAGCGTTGGCGCAATCTATGCCCTGTGCGCCATCGTGCTGCTGGACAGTCTCAACTGGCCGATCATGGCCGGGCTGGGCGACTGGGCGATCCCGCTGGCCTGGCTGCTGGCGCTGTTGACCGGGGCCGGGCTGGGCGCGATCAACGGACTGATCGTGTGGAAAACCGGGGTGGATGCGTTCATCGTCACGCTTGGCTCGATGCTGGGCTTTCGCGGTCTGGTGTTCATGTACAACGGCGAAAATCCGACGTCGCACCTGAACTGGACGCTGGTGGATTTCGCCGAGGCGCAGGTTTTCGGCCTGCACACCGCCACCTGGTTCCTGTTGGCGGTGACGGCCATCATGTGGTTCGTGATGCACAAGACGGTGCATGGGCGCAACGCCTATGCCATCGGTGACAACCGCGCGGCGGCAGTGAATGCCGGGATCCGGGTCGGGCCGCACATGTTGATCAACTTCATCATGATTGGCGTTCTGGCGGCGTTGTCGGCGGTGGTGTTCTATTCGGAATCCGGTTCGGTCAACCCGAATGACGGGCAGCTTTACGAATTGTGGGTGATCACCGCCGTTGTGCTGGGCGGCACAAAGCTGACCGGCGGGGCGGGGTCGATCATCGGCACCTTCGGCGGGGTGATTGCCATTCAACTGCTGCGCAAGGGATTGGGCCATATCGGCGCCGACACCCAGACCGTCAGTCTGGTGATCGGGCTGATCCTGATCGCGGTGCTGTTCCTGGACCGGCAATTGAACCGCAAAGGCAAAGAGGAGCTGAGGATATGACCGCCATGCAACCGGCCCTGCGTCTTGAGGGCATCGTCAAAACCTTTCCCGGCGTGCGTGCACTGGACGGGGTGTCGTTCGATGTGATGCCCGGCGAGGTGCATGCCCTGATGGGCGAGAACGGCGCCGGAAAATCCACCCTGATGAAGGTGCTGGGCGGCATCCACCAACCCGACGCCGGCCGGATCATCGTCAACGAGGTGCCGGTTCAGATGGCCACCCCGCTTGAGGCGAAGGCGAAGGGCATCGTGTTCATCCACCAGGAGCTGAGCCTTGCGGAAGAGCTGAGTGTGGCGGAAAACATCTATCTCGGCGAACTGCCCTGCAAATCGTTCGGGCGGGTGGATTGGGCGCTGTTGTATGAGCGCACGAACGACATCCTGAAACGCCTGAACGTGGGGTTCAATGCCAAGACCCTTGTGGGTGATCTGTCGATCGCCAACCAGCAGATGGTGGAAATCGCCCGCGCCCTGACCCATGACGCCAAGGCGGTGATCTTTGACGAACCCACCGCATCGCTGACCGATGCCGAAAAGGTGGTGTTGTTTGATGTGATCGACGATCTGAAGGCGGCGGGTGTCGGCATCATCTATATTTCGCACCGGATGGAAGAGATCTTCAAGATCACCGACCGCATCAGTGTGCTGCGCGACGGCAGCTATCGTGGCACCCTGACCACCTGCGATACCGATCAGGATGCGGTAACGCATCTGATGATCGGGCGCGCCCTTGATCTGTCGCGCAGCGCGGCGCAGCACGAACTGGGCGATGTGGCGATCGAAGTGCGCGGCCTTTGCTGTGGCAAGCTGTTTCAGGATGTCCATTTTGAAGTGCGCCGGGGCGAGGTGTTGGGTTTTTATGGTCTGGTCGGGGCAGGGCGGACGGAAATCGCCGAAACGCTGTTCGGCCTGCGCAGCCCTTCGGCGGGCGAAATCCTGTTGAACGGTCAGCCGGTCAGCATCGCGTCACCCGCCGATGCCATCGCCATGGGCATTTCCCTTGTCCCCGAAGACCGCAAGGGGCAGGGCCTGATCCTGGGGATGAATTGCCGTGACAACATGACCCTGCCGCAGATCAGTGACCTGACTGCCGGGCCGTTCGTGGCCGAAGGTTCGGAAATCGCGATTTTCGATCAGTACCGTGACAAGTTGGACATCCGTACGCCGGGCTGGAAACAGCAGGTGGGCAATCTGTCGGGCGGCAATCAACAGAAGATCGTGATCGGCAAATGGCTGTCGATGCGGCCTGACATCCTGATCGTCGATGAACCGACACGCGGCATCGATGTTGGGTCTAAATCGGAAATCCACAACCTGATCCGCGATCTGGCGGCGCAGGGCTATGCGGTGATTGTCATCAGTTCGGAAATGCCCGAGGTGCTGCATGTCAGCGACCGGATCGTCGCCATGTACAGTGGCCGCGTCATGCGTACCTTTGCTGCTAACGAGGTGACCGAAGACAATCTGATCCAGGCGATCTCCGGCATTGGCGGCGACCGGGTCGCCTGACTCGGCCTCAGGCGAAGGTGACCGAGCTGCTGAACGGCATCTCGCGCAGGCGTTGGCCGGTGGCGGCAAAGATGGCATTGCCCAGCGCGGGCGCGGCGGTGGCCGTTGCCGGCTCGCCCAGACCGCGCACATGCGGCCCCTGTTCCAGAAGCCGCACCGACAGGCCCGGCGTCTGGTGCAGGCGCATCCCTTCGAACCGGTCGAAATTCGTCTGCACCGGCGCGTGATCCTCATAGGTCAATTCACAGTTCATCGCGTGGGCGAGGCCCCAGATCGTGCTGCCGGTGACCTGTGCCTCGGCGTTCACCGGGTCATAGACGGTGCCGCAATCGACGGCGATCCACACCGCGTCGATGGTGATGCCCAAATCTGTCGCCGTCACATCCACAACCGTGGCCACCGGCACGCCGTGGGCAAAGCCATAGGCGATGCCGCGCCCCCGCCCGTCGCCCAAGGCCGGGCCGGACCAATTGCACATCTCGCCCACCGCCTCCAACACCCCGCGCGATGGCGCGTGGTCGATCAGCCGCAGCCGTTCGGCCAGCGGATCGGCCCCCGCAGCGTGGATCAGTTCATCGAGAAAGGTGTCATGGAAAAACACATTGGAACAGGCCCCCGGCGAGCGCCACGACCCCACCGGCACCAAAGAAGGCGCCTTGTAGCCGGTGACGCGATAATCGGGTATCGCATAGGGCTGGTCATAGGCGCCCAGCACCAACAGGGTGTCGGGCCCGGGCGGCGCGAACAGGATGCGGCCGAACCAGCTTTCACTGACCGAGGGGCCGATGGTGTCAAGGCTGAGCGCCGCGACACGGCCGTCCTGCACCGCACCACGGCACCGGGCCAGTTGCATCGGGCGCGGAAAATCGTGGGTCATGTCCTCTTCGCGGCTGAGGGTGGTCTGCACCGGGGTTCCCGGCCGGGTCATGGCGATTTCGACGGCGGGCAGCACATAGTCGATGTCCAGCCGCCGCCCGAAACTGCCCCCCGCGTGCAACAGGTGCAGCGTCACGCGCGCCGGATCAAGCCCGGCCAGCGCCGCCGCCCTGTCGCGCAGCACATCGGGCACCTGCGTCGCCGTCCAGATGTCCAGCCGGTCGGCGGTATACAGCACCGTCGCGCTGAGCGGCTCAAGGGCGCCGTGGGCCAGATAGGGCGTGCGATATTCGGCGCTCAGCGGGTGGGCGGCCTGCGACAGCGCCGCGTCGACATCGCCATCGTTGCGCAGCCGGCTGTTGCGGTGGGCGTCGGTATGGGCCGCGTCCAGCACGCGCCACATCTCGTCCGAGGTGGCGGGATAGGCGGGCGCGGCCCAGTCGATCTGCACCGCCTCGGCGGCGCGAAAGGCGCGCCATGTGTTGTCGGCAATCACCCCGACGCCGCCGGTCACCGGTACGATGCCAATCACACCGGGCATCGTGGCGGCCTTGCCTGCGTCATATCCGTTGACCGCCCCGCCGATGCCGGGGTTGCGCCGCACCGTGGCAAACTCCATGCCGGGCAAACGCAGGTCGATCCCATAAACCTGCGCCCCGGTCGATTTCGCCACCATATCGGTGCGCTGCATCGTCTGGCCCAGCAGGCGCCATTGGTCGGGGCGGCGCAGCGTCACGTCGGTCACCGGGTCAATGGCCGCCGCTTCGCCTGCCAGATCGACATAGGCGATGGTGGTGCCGTCCGGCAGGATCACCGCGGCGTTTTCGGTGCGCAGATCGGCGCGCGTGATGCCGGTGCGCTGGGCGGCGGCCTGTTTCAGGGTTTCGCGCGCCACGGCCCCGGCCCGGCGCAGGGTTTCGTGCATGTCCGGCGTAGAGGATGATCCGCCGGTGATCTGCATCCCCATCACCTTGATCACGCCCTTGGCGCCCGCCCGCGCCATGCGCGCCAGCCGCCCGTCGTCGTACAGCGCAAAGGGCAGGCCATCTGCGGCGACGGTGGCATTGTAATAGGCGGCGTGGGGTTGGCCGGGGTCAAGCGTGGCAGTGGCCGGGTCGATGTCCAGTTCCTCGGCGATCAAATGCGCCTGAAGCGATGCGATGCCCTGGCCGACATCGGCGCGCGGCACGATCAGGATGATGCCCTTGTCGGTGATCCGCACGAAGGGCGTCAGCGCCGCCTCGCCCTCGGCCAAGCCTTGCAGCAACGGGTTGGGAATCGGGCGCGCGACAAGATAGGCACCAAAGGCGACCCCGCCCGCAATGGCCGCCGATCCGATCAGAAAGCTGCGGCGGGCGATGGTTCGGGTGCGCGACATGGCTCAGCCTTTCCGCAGTGCGGCGGCGGCCGCGTGGATCGCGGCACGGATCCGCGGATAGGTGCCGCAGCGGCACAGGTTGCCCGCCATGGCATCGTCGATTTCGGCATCGCTGGGCGCCGGATTGCGCGCCAAAAGGTCCGCCGCCTGCATCATCTGACCCGACTGGCAGTACCCGCATTGTGCAACCTGATGGTCGATCCAGGCCGCCTGCACCGGGTGCAGCGCGGCGTCGGGGGCCAATGCCTCGATCGTGGTGACAGCGCCCCAGACATCGCCCACCGCCACCTGACACGACCGCACCGCAGCGCCGTCGATATGCACCGTGCAGGCACCGCATTGCGCGATGCCACAGCCATATTTCGGCCCGGTGATGTTCAGCACGTCGCGCAGCACCCACAAAAGCGGCATCTCGTCTTCCACCGTCACGGTGTGGGGCGTTCCATTGACCAACAGTTGCATCGCATCTCCTGCAAAGCCGGCGCGGCTTCGCGCAGTCCGTTAATTATGTCGGCAGTGCGGGGCGAACACCCGCCGGTTGGCCCTATTGGCGTGTGACGTTGCGGCATCCGGCGCAAAACCGCCCAACATCGCCCGGCAGGCCACAGGCATTTGCTGTGGTGGGCTGGACTGGCGTGCGTTTCTTTGTATTATTTCCCCAAAGTGGGAGAAAATACAGTCATGAATGGTTTCTCGGGCGTTTTGGGGCAGGCGTTTGGCCTGATTCTGGCTTGGGATGCCGATCTTGTTGCAATCATTGGCCTGTCTCTGCGGGTGACGCTGTCGGCGGTGGTCATCGCCTGTCTTGTCGGCCTGCCTCTGGGGGCGGTGGTGGGGGCGTTCCGTTTCCCCGGCCGGGTGCTGGCCGACCTGCTGTTGAATGCGCTGATGGGGCTGCCGCCGGTGGTGGTGGGGTTGTTGGTCTATCTTATGCTGTCGGCCTCGGGTCCGCTGGGCCCTCTGGCGTTGCTGTATACACCGACGGCGATGATCGTGGCGCAGACGATTCTGGTCACCCCGATCATCGCTGCGCTGACCCGTCAGGCGATCAGGGATCTGGACCGTGAATATGACGAACAGTTCCAGTCTCTGGGTGTCGGCCCCGTCGCGCGGGTGGCAGCGCTGTTGTGGGATGCACGGTTCAGCCTGCTGACCGTGGCGCTGGCCGGGTTCGGGCGGGCGGTGGCCGAGGTGGGCGCGGTGCTGATCGTCGGGGGCAACATCAACCACGTCACGCGGATGATGACGACCGCGATCGCGCTGGAAACCTCAAAGGGCAATCTGCAACTTGCTCTGGCCCTTGGTGTCGTGCTGCTGGCGCTGGCGTTGGTGGTCAATGCGGCGGTGATGGCGGTGCGGGGCCTGGCGGTGCGGGCGGCCCATGCGTGATTTTCCGGCCTTTGACGATCCCGGATCTGTCCAAGGGGCGGCGCCGATCCTGTGCGCGTCGGGGGTGCGGTTCCACGCCGGCGGAAGCGCCCTGATCGACGGGATCGACCTGACGCTGGCACCGGGGCGCATCACCGTTGTCATGGGGGCCAACGGGGCGGGCAAAAGTCTGTTGTTGCGGCTGCTGCATGGGTTGATTCTGCCGGATTCCGGCTCGGTGTTGTGGCGCGGCCGCCCTTTGGACCGGGCCGCGCGCGCCGCGCAGGCGATGGTGTTTCAGCGCCCTGTAATGCTGCGCCGCTCGGTTCTGGCCAACCTGCGCTTTGCCCTGGCGGTGCAGGGGGTGCGCGGTGCCGAACGCACCCGGCGCGCCGTGCAGGCCCTGAGCCGCGCCAATCTTGCCGATCTGGCCCACCGTCCGGCGCGGGTGTTGTCGGGCGGCGAACAACAGCGCCTTGCGCTGGCCCGTGCCATGGCCGGTGCGCCCGAACTGCTGTTTCTCGACGAACCGACGGCCAGCCTCGACCCGGCCTCGACCCAAGCGATCGAAACACAGATTCGGGACGCCCGCGCCAGTGGTGTGACCGTGGTTCTGGTGACCCATGATCTGGGGCAGGCGCGGCGGCTGGGCGACGATCTGGTGTTCCTGCACGCCGGTCGCGTGGCCGAAGCCGGGCCGCTGCACGCCACACTGGCCCGACCGCACAGCGCCGCCTTGCGCGCGTGGGTCGAGGGGCGGTTGTTTCTTGATACATCTTGCGCAACCTGAAGGAGATCGACATGACACGGCGACGCCGCCTTTTAAGCCTTTTTGCAAGCGTTCTGTTCGCCACCGCGCCCTTAGGCACCGCGCGGGCCGAGGGCGGTTTCATCCTGGTGCAATCCACCACCTCGACCCAGAATTCGGGCCTGTTTGAACATATCCTGCCGCTGTTTCAGGCCGAGACGGGCATTGAGGTGCGCGTCGTTGCCGTGGGCACGGGGCAGGCGATCAGGAACGCTGCCAACGGCGATGGCGACGTTCTGTTTGTCCACGCAAAGTCGGCCGAGGAAAAATTCGTCGCCGCCGGTGACGGGGTGGCGCGATTCGATGTGATGTACAACGATTTTGTCATTGTCGGCCCCGCGTCCGACCCCGCCGGTGTTGCGGGCATGTCGGATGCCGCCGCCGCCCTGGCCCGCATTGCGCAGGCGGGCGCGCTGTTTGCGTCGCGCGGCGATGACAGCGGCACCCACAAGGCCGAACTGGCGCTCTGGGCAACCAGCGGGGTAGATGTTTCGGCCGCTTCTGGCACATGGTATCGTGAAACCGGGTCGGGCATGGGCGCGACGCTGAACGTCGCGGCGGCCATTGGGGCCTATGCACTGAGCGACCGGGCCACCTGGATTTCCTTTGGCAACAAGCGCGATACCACCATTGCAGTGCAGGGCGACCCGGTGATGTTCAATCAATATGGCATCATTCTGGTGAACCCGGAAAAGCATCCGAATGTGAAGGCACAGCTGGGCCAGCAGTTTGTTGACTGGGTTCTGTCGGAGACCGGGCAGAGCGCGATTGCATCCTATTCGATCGACGGCCAGCAGTTGTTCTTCCCGAACGCGCAGCGCTGAGCGATCACGGCGACAGCCAGCGCACGGCGCCGAAATCGCCCATGTCATAGCCGCCCAGCGCCTTTGCCTTGGCGCGGCAAAGGTCCGACCCGGCAAAGGCCAGCAAGGTTTGAACCGGCGCGGTGAAATAGGCGCGCCGGTCGATCAGCAGATCGAACCGTTCGTCGCTCAGCGGCAGCCAGCCCAGGTGGAACTGATGCGCCATCGCCTCTATCCCGAGGGCGGCGTCGGCCTCGCCTGCGGCTACGGCTGCGGCTGCGTCGGTTTCGGTGCGGGCCAGGCCGGGGGCGGCGATAATGTCGGCGTGCACCATCCCCGCCTCGGCCATCATCCGCTCAAACAGCGTCGCCGCCCCTGCGCCCGGCTGACGCAGCACCACGCGGCGGCCTTTCAGATCGGCAAAGCCTCGGACATCGCCCGCCCCCTTGCCCAGCAATAGCCCCCGGGCGCGGCGCGCAAAACCAATAAGAACACAGCCCGTCAGGCGCTTGTCAGCCACGCTTTGCACGTTCCAGCCCCCCGGTTCGGGCAGGTGCAGCCCGGCCAACGCCGCCTGACCGCGGCCAAAGGTGTTCAGCCCCTCGGCGCTGCCATTCAGCAGCGTCGCCAGACCCGAGCCGGAGTCGCGCACCGCCCAGTCCAGCAGCGGATCATGTGATCCACTCAGAACAGCGGGCCGCGTGGCATCGCCCCCGGTATCCCCCGCCAGCCATGCCATGATCCGCGCCCGGGGAAACAACAGCTTGCCAGTGATCCGCCGGTGCGGAATTTCGTCGGCTGCGGCCAGGTCATAGACCTTGCGTTCTTTCACGCGCAACAGATCGGCCACTTCGCGGGTCGTCAGGAAGTCTGGCCGATCCTCGTTTTGTTCCCGCTCGTCGGTCATGCGATGCGCCCCCGTCTGTCGCGCCGCATCATCCCGCAGCGGCGCGGGTTTCACAAGCGCCGTTGCCCCGGTCATCCCGCACCCGAAGTGGCCGCGATCATCGCCGTAATCGCGCCCCAGTGCAGCGACAGGGATGTGGCGGCAACCACCGCGCCAACGGCAAACAAAAGCGCGTCGTGGACCGGATCCCACACCTTGTGATGACGCGCCAGCCAGACCGCCACCGGATGGGTCAAAAGCGTGGACAAAACCAGCGCCACAAGCGCCCCAATCAGCCCGTACAGCGCCACACCGATCAGCAGGAACCCCACCTGCAACACCGCCCGTGCACAGGAAAACAAGAAGAACCGCCGGGAATCCCCCGCCGCCAATGCCGCCTGATCGTAACTCAGCCCGGCAATCTGCGGCAGTTGCGCCACCGCCAGCAGCACCAGAATGGCCCCCGCATGGACATAGCGTGCGTCGTACAGCAGCCCGACGATGGCCGGGCCGAAGAACGCCATCACAATGACCAGACTCAGGATCGGCACCGCCAGCGCATAGCGCATCTTGCGCAGCTTGCGGGTGTTTTCCGGCGCGGCGCCGGGTGGCGTGGCGCGGTAGATCGGGATCAGAACCTTGCCCACCACCGCCTGTCCCAGAGCCATGGGAAAGGCCGCCAGAAAGAACCCGATGTTGTACACACCAAGCGTGTCAAGGCTGAGAAATTTGCCGAGGATCGCCTTGTCGCCCTGTGACGACAGGAACCAGAAGGCGGTGGACAGAAAGATCCACTTGCCGAAATGGATCAGCTCGTGCGCCGCCGTCTTTTCCCAGCGAAAGCTGTTGCGCGGCCCCGGCAGGCCAAAATGGGTCAGCGTCAGCTTGGCCAGCGCGCCGATCACCCCGCCGATCACCAGCGCGATCACCGATTGCAGCGCCCAGGCCAGCGCCACCATCGCCACGATCCCGACCGCCTGCGCCGCCAGATCCAACAGCGTCAGCCGCCCCACCAACAGGTGGCGGTGCGCGGTTTCGATGCGCGTCGGGTTGAACCCGGCAATCGCCAGAGAAACGCCCGCCACCGGCAGATACAGCACAAGTTCCGGCACGTCATAGAACACCGCCACCGGCCAGGCCAGTGCACAGGCCGCCCCCCACAGGGCAACGCCGCGCATCACCTGTATGGTCCAGGCGGTGTTCAGGAAATCGGTATCGTCGCCGCGTTTCGACTGCGAGATCGACGGGCTGATCCCGACATCGGAAAACATCGCCAACCCCACGGTGACGACCCCGACCAAAGCCATGATGCCGAATGCCTCGGGAAACAGCAGCCGGGTGAGAATCAGGTTGGCCGCAAGGCGCATCGCCTGACTGCCGCCATAGCCGATCACGATCCATGACGAACTGCGCGCCGCGCGGGCCATCAGCCGGTTGTCCTTGAAGGCGCCAAGCCGTCGCTTCATCCTGCGTTAACCCTGTTGTCTCTGCCCCGCGCTGTTGTTTATGGCGGTTCGCACGCCCTTTGCCAGAACGAATACCAAGGATTTTCCCGGATATTGCCACGGTTCGGCCCTGCTGCGCCCACTGTTCAGGATCAGTGCTATCACATAATACCGTGCCGCCCGTCCTGTGCACCTCGGGACGTGACGACCCAACAGCAAGGACGGCCCAAAGTGAAGATCGCCTATGTTCTCAACACCTATCCGCAACCCTCGCACAGCTTCATCCGGCGCGAGATCCACGCGTTGGAGCGGGCGGGTTTCGGCGTGCTGCGCCTTGCCATGCGGCGGTTTGACGATGTGCTGGTCGATCCCGCGAACGAGGCCGAGCGGCAGCGCACCGAATATGTTCTGGCGCGGGGTCTGCCGCGGGTAATGGGCGTTTTCCTGCGGCGTGTGGGGGCGCATCCGCGTGGGGTGATGCGGGCCTTCGGGCTGGCGATGCGGATGGCGCGCAACGCCGGGGGCAATCCGCTGCGCCCGTTCGCCTATCTGCTTGAGGCGGGATATGTCGCGCAACGCTGTATCGACGAAGGCGTGCGCCATGTGCATTGCCACTTCGGCACCAATGCGCCCGCCATTGCCCTGCTGGCCCAGGCCATGGGCGGGCCGCAATACAGTTTCACGGTGCACGGCCCGGAAGAATTCGACAGCCCCAAGGCGCTGTCGCTGGGGCTGAAGATCCGCGATGCCGCCTTTGCCGTGGGAGTGTCGCAGTTCGGCCGGTCGCAGCTGTGCCGCTGGGCGGGGTTTGACGACTGGCACAAGATCAAGGTCGTGCAATGCGGGATCGAGCCTTGGGTGTTTCCAGCGGTCACCGCCATGCCGGTGCAGCCGCCCCTGCGTTTGATCACCATCGGACGTTTCGTGCAACAAAAGGGCCAGATGACGCTGGTACAGGCCATGGCTCTGTTGAAGGATAGCCACCCGAATATCCACCTGACCCTGGTGGGCGATGGCGCGATGCGCGATGACCTTGAAAAGGCGATCCGCGCGGCGGGGCTCATCAATCGGATCACGTTGACCGGCTGGGTGGATGAAACGCGGGTAAATACCGAACTGGCCGCCAGTCACGCCATTGTCATGCCCAGCTTTGCCGAAGGTCTGCCGATGGTAGTGATGGAGGCGATGGCAAGCGGGCGGCCGGTGATCTCGACTTATGTCGCCGGGATTCCCGAACTTGTCACGCCGGACTGTGGCTGGCTTGTCCCGGCGGGGGATGCGGCGGCGCTGGCCGCTGTCTTGGCCGAACTCGCGGCGCTGGACCCGGCGCGCATGGCCCAGATGGGCCTGGTTGCGCGCGACCGGGTGTTGCAGCGCCACGATGTCGATGTCGAGGCGGCCAAGCTGGCCCGGCATATCCGCGCCGCCGCCGGCTGAGCGTGCCCTAACGCCCCCTTGCCCAACGGCTTTTGCTGGCGAACAGCGGTGTTTTCACGGCCAGCGCCACCGCCCCATAGACGGCAAAGCCCAGCGGATCGTGCGCCACCCGACGGGCCAGCCCGCGCAGGCCAAGGGGCTGTTTCGTGTCGCGCGACAACAAGGCGGGATAGGCCCGCGAGATTTCCTGCACCCCGGCGTTCTGGCGGCGACGCACCCGTACCAGCGGCGCAAACCCTTCGACCATGGGCCAGCGATAGGGGGCCTGCACCTGCACCCGTTCCTCGGGCGTGAAATGCAGCCGCGCGAAGGTGTCGTCCGAAATGATGTCGGGCCACAGCCCCCAGCGCGCCCGCCCCGCCGCGTTCACCGCGAACAGCCCAAAGCCGGGGGCGCCCTGGGTGACAAACGGCAAGGTGGACCAGAACCGGGCATAGGCGCGGGTGATGCCGCTTTCGGCCGGGGAGATCTGCGGCGTGCCACTGGCATAGCAGGGGGCAGGCCCGGCCAGCGCCCCGGCGATCTGGCCCATAAGGCGCGGCGTGACGATGACATCGGCATCCAGATAGGCGCGACAGGGGCTGGCGGCGGTCTGATCGCCCAGGTTCAGCGCGTTGAGCTTGCCCGCCACCGGCGTTTCGATCACCTGCAACCGCCAGCCGCGCTGTGCCACCTTGCGCGCAAAGCCGCGCGCCACGTCGGCGGTGGCATCGCCGCAGGCGTTGGCCACCACCACGATGTCAAGCAACGCACCTTCGCTGGCCAGCAGCGCGTCAAGGCAATCCCCCAGATAGGCCGCCTCGTCATGGGCGGGCAGAATAACACTGAGCGTCACTGCGCGGCGACCAGGGCGCGCCAGCGGGGATTGTCATCGCCAAGGTGACGGCGTGCGCCCCAGCTGCCCCATTTTGTCGGGCTGTAGACATCATTATAGGCGTTGAACAGCCGCCCGCCAAGGCCCTGCCACCCGGCGATCAGATCGCCGTACAGAGCAGCCATTTCAGGCGTATAATTCATCTGGATGAAAAATTCGGTCAGCTCTGCATCATCGGCCATCGGGCCGATGCCGGTCAGGTGGCTGCCGCCCTCGTACATGATCAGGTCCAGGGCGTGTCGGTCTGCCACCGCCTTGTGATAGGGCAAAACCCGGCCCAGCAGATCGGCCAGGCTGTCGGCGGGATCGCCGGTGACCGATCCGTCCCGCATCTCTTGCGCCGCAAGAGAGACGGCATGGTCAAACCTTTCGGCGGGGCTGGCGGCGCGCGTGGCACTGTCGGCCAGCCAGCCGCGCAGCAGATCGGCGCGGCCTTCAATGCCGAGGATGCCGCCGAAATAGCCGGTGACGGCATAGGCATCGAATGCCTCGACAGGGGGGGCTTTGCCTTCGGCCACCGCAAGGGGGGCGGTCAGAATCGCCTCCTCCAGGCCCAGCCACCCGGTTTGCGACGAGATCACATTGACCAGTCTGTCGGCAGGCATCACATCCGACCAGATTTTCGCCACCTCGGCCGCGCGCAGCCCATAAAATTGCCCGCCCACATCCTGCGCACCCCAGCGCGCCTTGGCCTGTGCATCGGCCCAGGCGGTCTGGGTGAATTGCCAGTTCCACACCTCGTTCGAGAATTCGACATAGGCCCTGCGCCCCGGCGCCAGCCCCGCCTGCACGATTTCGGCAAAGGCGCGCACATAGCCGTCATCGGCCAGATGCGGCAGGGTGAACCACGGATCTGCACCGGTTTCATTGGCCAGCGCCAGCAGGATCTCGACCGGCACGCCGCGTTCGGCAAAGCTGTAATCATCGGGCCGGGGGCGGTTTGCCCATGCCGATTGTGTTGAATTGTTGGTGCCCATCCAATCCATGAACCGCAGCACGGCAAAGCCCTCGATCAGCGCGCGCCACTCGGGGTTGAACACCGCGCCGCCGTCAAACGCCGCTGCCCGGTCGGCGCGTACCACGCTGATGGCGCGCACCGGATCGGACGGGTCGGTGCGTTGGATGCGGATGTCAACGCCGCCGGGGCCGGGGACAAAATCGAATGTCACCTCGCCCCGACCATAACGCACGGTTTTGGCACGGCCCGCGACCTCGACGATGCCCTTGCCTTGAAACCGCAACCGATAACGCCCTGCGGCACCGGCGGCATCCTCGGGCAGATCGGTCAGGACCAGCGTACCGATACTGGCCAGATCGCCGGGTTTGCGCAGCGGCCAGCCGGTGTCGTTCAACAGACCCGCTGCGCGCAATTCGGCGGTTTCCATACCGCCCCAGCGTCCGGGGCGATGGCCGATCCACGGACGGGCGGTTTTCATCAGGTCAAGAAACGGCAGTTGCACCCCCCAATCCGTGATCGGCGCAAGGTTTATGGCGATGCCATCTGCGGGCGGAACCACGGGGTTGGCGGGAATCGGGGGAGGGGCCACCATCGGCGGCGGCGGCTGTTTCGGCTCGGGAACCGGGGCAGCCGGGGCCTGTGATGGGGCGCCTGCCGTCCCGCCGCCCGCCTGTGCAACGGGTTGCGCGAGGGCGGGCTGGCCAGCACCAATCAGCAAAAAGCCGAGCGTCAGTATTGTTGCCAGATTGGACAGAACGCTCATCCTGTCACCTCGGCGGCCACACCGGTCTTGCGATAGCCCGTGACAACCTCCCATGCCAGCTGCTGAATCAGCGCTGCCGCCTGCGCGCCGGGGGCATCGGCGGGGCTGCCATCGGCGCGCCGCAAGGCGTAGGGCAGGCCCACGGGCGACCGGTGGTACAGGGTGGCGCAATGGGTCACCGCCACCAGATAGGCGCCGATGTCGTTCATGTGGATCGGGTCGCGGGTGCCTTCGGGCGTGCGGGCGAACAGATCATCGCGCCGCGCCAGACCGGGCAGCGGTGTCGCCTCGATGGCGCGCACGACGCGGGCCAGAACCTGACCCGCCGGAATCACATGGATCGGGCGGGGCTGGTCAACCCGCAGATCGGCGGCCAACAGCCGCCCCTCCCACAGCGCGGGCAGATCGCCGTCCAGCCGTTGCAGAAACCCGGCCGGATCGTCCAGCCCATGCCAGGATTCATAGAGATAAACGCGCGTGTCGGGATTTGCCGCCCGCGCCAGATCGGCCCATTGCACCAGATAGGTGCCGCTGTCGTGATATTTCACCGCATCCAGCAGTTCGACCATTTCTGTCAGGATCACTGCGTCATATCCGCCCGAGGCAATCGCCGCCCGGGCGGGACGAAAGCGGTCGTGGGCGTTCTCGGTGTCATGGCCGTTGATCGGCACATCGGGATACCAGTGTTCGCGCAGCGACGTGCCCCAGCCCAACTGGCTGTGATATTCGTGCCCCGCCCCGGCCAGCTGTGCCACCATGGCCGGCATGTCACGCCCGACAAGGGAATGGCCAAGGTGAAACACCCGCAGCGGGCTGCTGGGCGCAGTCAGCGGCACGCCATAGGCGGCGTCGATCCGGGCCGCATCGGGCAGGCGGCTTTGCCACCACCGTGCAGCGCCTGCCGCCGCCCCGGCCAGACCCGCAGTTCCGCCCAGCACAAGAGCGTTGCGTCGTGACATATGCGCCATCAACCGCCCCCCTGCCGCCTGAGGGTCAGCCCGGTCAGGATCAGCCCATGCGCTCGGGCAAACCGGCCCGCCACCTGTGTGCCGCTGGCAAAGGGGCCGACGGCGCGGGTGAATGTGGCGGCGAACGTACCCGCCGCAAGATCGGGCAACACGGCAATGGCTTCAAAATCAAGCACTTCGCGTGACAGCGGATATTGCGCCTTATAAGCGGTTTCTTTGGCCGAAAACAGCAGCTTGGCCAGTCGGGCCATGTCACCGGCGCGCTGATGGTTCAGCCATTTACGCTCGGGTGGGGTGAGGATCGTATCAATCAGCTCCGGCTCCAGCGCGATGTCTTCCTCGACGTCCACGCCCAGGGATTGCACATCGCGGGCATGGGCCATGGCGCACAGGCACAGCGAATCACAATGCGACAGGCTGCCCACCAACCCGTCGGGCCAGATCGGCGCGCGATCGGGGCCGGGCAGAACCGGTTGGGCGGGTTGGCCGAGGGCCACCATGGCGCGCCGCGCGGCGATGCGCCCGGCGGTGAACTCAAGCTGGCGCTTGGCCACCATGCGCGACGTGCCGCCGCGCTCCGGGGTCAGCAGGCCACCCAAAGGACTGCGCGGATCGCACAGGGCGATGGCGATGTCGGGCGCGAACAGCCGCCGCGCGATCGGCTCAACCATGGCGCCCGACACCGGGCCTTCAGAAATGGGAAAGTCGGAAATCTGTATCATCCTGTCTTGGCACCGCGTTCGGCGCGCATCGCCCGCCGTTTTGACATGGTTTCGGCGCGGGCGGGGCTGTCGTCAAGCCCTGCCGCGTCGGGTGGGGGGGTGTTGGATTTGCTCAGATGGGCGGCGAGGCCCGCCAGCGTGGGAAAGCGGAAAATGTCGGTGATCGACAGATGCGGTGCGTTCAGTGCGGCGCGCAATTCCCGGTGTGCCTGCACCGCCAACAGAGAGTGACCGCCGAGCGCGAAGAAATTGTCGTCGCCGCGCACCCCGCCCACCCCAAGGATGCGTGACCAGACGGCGGCGATGGCCGCTTCTGTCACGCTACCCGGTTCTGTTGCCAGAGTGGCGGGCCCTGGTGTGCGCTGTGGTGTGGGTGCGGGCAGGGCGTTGCGATCCACCTTCCGGTTCGGGGTCAGGGGAAAGCGGTCAAGCGTGACAAGGTGGGCGGGCACCATTATGTCGGGCAGAGTGGCGAGGTGGTGGCGCATGTCCGCCGCCGTCATCGGCGCGCTGACCCTGACATAGGCGACAAGGCGGGTGTCGCCCTGCATGGTGCGGGGCATCACCACGGCCTGTGTCACGGCCGGGTGTTCGGCCAGGCGCGCCTCGATCTCGCCCAGTTCGATGCGGTGACCGCGGATTTTCACCTGATGGTCGGTGCGACCCAGAAAATCCAGGCCGCCGTCCATCCGCCAGCGCACCAGATCGCCGGTGGCATACATCCGCCCGCTGCCGAACGGGTTGGGCAGGAACCGTGCCTCGGTCAGATCGGGGCGCTGCCAATAGCCGCGCGCCACCCCTTCGCCGGCGATGAACAGTTCGCCCGCAGCGCCAGTGGGCAGCAGTGTGCCCTGCGCATCCAGAACATAGACTTGGGTGTTGGCGATCGGGGTGCCGATCGGTTGGATGTCCTGTGCATCGTGGGTCACCTTCTGCACCGTCGACCAGATCGTGGTTTCGGTCGGCCCATACATGTTGAGGATCTTCGCCGGGGTGCAGGACCGCAGCGATCTGACCAGATCGCCCGGCAAAGCCTCGCCCCCGATCATCAGGGTTTTCACGTGACCCAGGGCAAGCCGCGCATCGTCATTCAGCGCAATCATCCGGGCCATCGACGGGGTGCATTGCAGATGCGTCACCCCATGGCGGCGAATCTGCGCGGCGATGGAAAAATCATCCTCGGCAGGCGTGGTGACGGTGTTGGCGCGGCGCAGCGCCTCGGCCAGGGGTTTCAGCCCCTGCATCACCAGCTCGGGCGCGATGCCAAAGTCGATCAGACAGGCGATTTCATCGACGCCGATGCGTTTCAACTGTTCGGCCCGCGCCACGGCATCGTCGATGGTGCCAAACAGGCCGGACTCGTCGAAATAGCGCTGGAAGGCGAAATCAAGAATCGCCTCCATCTCATCTGTGCCCAACGATCCCAGATCCACCTCGAACGGATTGGTGACACCGGCCGGGCGCTTGAACGCCGGAAAGGCCCAGGCGTATTGCTTGATCAGGGCGGCGGCGCTGCGCAGATAGGATTTCATCGGTTCGCGTGCCACTGCGCGCGCGCCATCGCTTGTCTCGGCCAGATAGGTGTGCAGCATCAGCGTGACCTTGCGTGTTGCCGGGTCATGGCCCGCCGCGCGCAGGGCGTCGTGATAAAGGGCGATCTTGCCGGCCACCTCGTCAATGCTTTGGCCCAACAGATGGGTCAGGACATTGGCACCGATGCTGCCCGCCTCGCGCCAGGTGTCAGGGTTGCCGGCGGTGGTGACCCAGATCGGCAGTTCCTTGCTGACGGGCCGGGGTTGGGTGACCACGGCAAAGGGCGTACCGTCCTGGGTGGGAAATTCCACCACGTCACCGCGCCACAACTTGCGCAGCGTCTCGATGGCGGCGAACATCGCTGGTTTGTTGGCGGGGGGTGTGTTTTCGGGGCGCAGCACGAAATCATCCGGCTGCCAGCCGCTGGCGATGGCCAGCCCGGCGCGCCCGTTGGTCAGATTGTCGATCACCGCCCATTCCTCGGCGATGCGCGCCGGGTGGTGCAGCGGGGCGACGCAACTGCCCGCGCGCACCGACAGGTTTTTCGTCACCGCCGCCACCGCGGCACCCGTCACCGAGGGGTTCGGGTAGGGGCCGCCAAAGGCGTGGAAATGCCGCTCGGGCGTCCAGACGGCGTTGAACCCGTGGGTGTCGGCGAATTTCGCGCCCTCCAACAACAGTTGGTATTTCTTCGGCCCAATGCCATCGTCGTTGCCCCAATAGAACAGGTTGAAGTCGATCGGCCGGTCTGACTGTGCCGGGCTGTCCCCGGCCACCCTCGTGCGGTTTTCGTCCGACGACAGCACCAGCTTGAACCCCCGCGCCAGGGTCCAGAACAGCTCAAGCACCGAAATGTCGAAGGACAGTGACGTGACCGCCAGCCAGACGGCGCCGGTGCCATGGTCGATCCGCTGATCCATGCCGGTGAAGAAATTGGCGACGTTGCGGTGTTCAACCATCACCCCCTTGGGCAGGCCGGTGGACCCCGATGTGTAGATCAGATAGGCCATATCCCCCGGCCCGGCACCGCCTTCGGGATTTGTTGCCGGTGCCGTGGCAAGGCGCGGATCGTCAGTGGCCAGAACCTGTGCCGTGCTGGCGGGAAGCCCCGCGATCAGCCCCGGCTGCGCCACGATCACGCTGGCCTGACTGTCGGTGACATAATGCGCGATGCGTTCGGCGGGATAGGTCGGGTCAAGCGGCACATAGGCGCCGCCGGCCTTCAGGATGCCCAAGGTGGCGATCAGCAGGTCGGGCGAGCGTGCCACACACAGGCCCACATGGGCACCGGGCGCAACGCCCATCGCGCGCAGGGTGTGGGCCATGCGGTTGGCGGCGGCGTTCAGTGCGGCATAGCTGAAGGTATCGCCGTCGCACACCAGGGCGGGGGCATCGGGGGTGCGCGCCACCTGCGCCTCGAACGCGGCGGGAATGGTCAGGCTGCGGTCATGCTCGGTGGCGGTGGCGTTGAGCGAGGTCACAAGCCGCGTCCGCTCGGCCTTAGGCAGGGTGTTCAGCGGGCGGCCCTCTGCCGCCGCCTGTGCCAGATGGATCAGGCGGGCAAACAGCAGGTCGATCGTGGCATCGTCCAGCCGCGCGCTGTTCCAATGCAGGGTCGGCGGGGCCAGCGTGAGGGTGATCGCGGTGCCGTTCACGGTGCCCTGTTCCGACAGGGCGATGTCGGGCTGCCATAAGGTGATGTCGGGATCACGGGTCAGCAGATCGCACAGAAAACCGGGGTGTTGGGCGATCTTGTCCAGCTGCGGTGCGATTTCGGCGATGCTGGTGGCCAGATCCCCCGCGCCGATGTGCAGTGGCACTGTTGCGGCCACAAGGCCCGGCGCGCCGGCCACCAGATCGGCGAGGATGGCGCTGGCATAGCCCAGATCGCCCGAGGCGGCACCGCTGGCCTGACGCGCCCATTGCGCCATTACGGCGATCAGGGCGGTTTTCTCCAGCGCGGGCAGGGGAAGCGTGCGGTTGGCCCAGACGGCGGCTGTGCCCGGCCTGGCGGCAAGCGGCAGGGCCAGAGGGCTGGCCGCTTTCAGCCGGGCGCGCCAGTGGTCTTCGCCCGGCGTCAGGGCGGCCACGCCGGGCGTAAAGTCGGCAACCGTCAGGACGCTGCCGGGGCTGAGCCGCTTGGCGGCATCCACCCGGAGGCCTGTGGCATCGGTCAGGCCCGACAGGCGCACGGCACCATCGCCGCTGGCCAGCGTTACGCTGTCGGCGGTGGCCTGCAATACGGTTCCCGGGGTGCCGACGCCTGCCACCGGCTCGGCCGCCGCCACCAACAGCAGAGTGCCGGGCAGGGCAATGCGGGCCCGTCCCAGGGGGTTGTTGTAGCCGTTGAAATCAAGGCCGCGCACCAGGGCGATGATTTGCTCGGTGGTCGCCGTGCCGTCGATCAGCGCAGCCTTGGCGGGCCGGTCGTCGCGGGCGAAATAGCGGCGCTGGGTCAGATCCTGCGGGCAGCGGCGCAGACCGGTTTCCAGCTGGTCCAGCAGCGCCGGAAAACTGTCCATCGCCGCCGCATAGCATTTCGAGTTCAGCGAAAACGCCGTGTCCTCGGGGGCGATGTCGAACAGGCGCTGTTCCAGGATGTCGCCTTCGTCAATCCCGCCCGCGATCATATGCCAGGTGATACCGTGGCGGACATGGCCAAGGATGCGCGCCCAGGCCGGGGTGTTCAGGCCCGCCATCTGCGGCAGCGGGCCATCGTGGAAATTGACCGCCCCCCTTGCGGCGCGGGTCAGCACGGCCTCGGGGATCACCGACAGGTTTGCGATCGACAACAGCCAGTCAAAGGGCACATCCGGCAGATCGGCGGCCCGCGCCACATGGCGCAGGCCCTTGGCAGAGGCCCAGTCGATGATCGCCGGGTCGCGCGACACAACCGCGGCAATGGCGTGCCCACGGTCCAGCAACAGATCGCCACAGGCAATCAGCAGGGATTCAGTGCCGATCAGGACAGAGGTAAAGGCGATCATTTCAAGTCCTCGTTGAGCGCGGGCCGGGGGGATGGCGGGCGGGGCACGGCCCCGATGGTGAACAGGATCAGATCCCGCAGAAACCCCGCGGGATCGCGCGGATCGCGCCGCTGGATCGCACAGCGCATGCGCCACAGCGCCGCCCCCTTGATCAGCGCCACGGTGGCCAGTGCGGCGTACAGCCGCCCGTGGGTTTTGGTGAAATAGTGGTGGCGCGATTCAAACCAGTACCGCGGCATACGCGCCCAGGTTTTCATCCCGGTGGACACCGACCCGATATGCACCACGCGGCTGTCGGGGACATACCAGGTTTGCCACCCGGCGCAGGCGGCGCGGTGGGCCAGATCGGTTTCCTCGAAATACAAAAAGAAGGCTTCGTCGAACAGCCCGATGTCGTCCAGTGTGGCGCGGCGCATCATCAGGCTGGCCCCTGCCACCCAATCCACCCGCGTTGCCCCGGCCGGGATCGGCAAGGCGACGATCGACCTGCGCAGCAGGCGCGACACGATGCCGGTGCGCACCGCGCCCTCGAACTCGCCCAGGATCGAGGGAAAGCGGAAGGCGGTGCAATGCGGTTCATCGTCCTCGCCGCGCACATGGCTGCCTGCGAAACCGGCCTTTGGGTGCGCTTGCAGAAACGCCAGAAGCGCCGCGATACAGCCCCGGTCGGGAAAGGCATCCGAGTTCAGGATGTAAAAGTAATCCGGCGCGCGCCCGTCCGACATCGCCATGCGCAGACCCACATTGTTGCCCGCGCCAAACCCGCCGTTGCGCCCCGACTGAACGACGCGCACCCGATCCGACCAGCCCCGCGCCAGAACCGCCGCGCGCAACAGCTGTTCGCTGCCATCGCCCGAGGCATTATCGACGATCACCAGTTCGGCGTCCAACCCGGCCATGTCGGCCAGTGCCGCCTCGGCCGCGCGCAGGGTCATCTGGGCGGTGCGGTAATTCAGAAGGACGATCAGAACGCTGGCCATGGTCATTCCGCCGCGGTCTGGTGCACCCGCCGGGGCGCGCGGTGGGTGCCCTCCGCACTGCGGATCACCTGCTTCAGGCGGGCGGCCAGAACGCTGACGTTGGGGACAAGAACCATGCCGTCGTGGTCGCCCGGCACTTCGATCACCTCAAGCCGGGGCGCCAGGGGCGACCACTGGTTGTCGGCAAAGACATATTCGCGCTGCGCACTGACCCAGTTGCCGTTCGACACCGGCCAGTGCCGGTCCAGTGCCGGACGGAACAGGGTCACCGGGCCATTCCACGCAGCCGGCACATAGGCGGCAACGGCGCTGCGGAAGGCCGCCTCGATCTTGGCATTGTCAAACGCGGCCTCGGCGGCGGGGGCGGCGGCGGCGCGGCGTCTGCCGATTTCCCAGGCGATGCGGCTCTGGGCCCATTCGCCCAGATAGCGCAGGCCCTTGCGGCGCAATTCGTGTCCCTTGATGATGGCTTTGTCGCGCCGCGTCAGGGCCGGGCGTACCGGCAAAGGCGTGTCGAGCAGGGCCAGCACCGAAACCTCTTGCCCGATCGCGCGCAGTTGTTGGGCCATGTCATAGGCGGTGATGCCGCCGCCGGAAAACCCGCCCAGCATATAGGGCCCCTCGGGCTGAACCCGGCGCAGTTCGGCAATATAGGCGGCGGCGGCCTCGGGGATGGTGCGGTGTGGTGCGGCGTCCCCCACAAGACCGCGCGCCTGAAGCCCATAGACAGGGCGATCCTGCCCCAGAGCCAGGCCAAGGTGGCGCAGGTTCATCACGTTGCCGAACATGCCCGCAACGATGAACAATGGCGACCTCGGCCCGCCGCCGCCCTGATGCAGGGCGACGAGGTGATCGAAGCTGTCGCGCGTTGTGCTGACACTGCCCGCGTCGGCGGCGGCGTCGGTGACATGGCCGACCCGCGCCGCGATCAGGGCGGCGCAGGCGGCGATTGTCGGCGCCTCGAACAGGACGGAAATGGGGAATTGCAGGCCGAATGCCTTGTTGATCTGGGCAAACAGCCGCACGGCGATCAGAGAATGACCGCCCAGATCGAAAAAGCTGTCTTCGACACCCACCTGCGCCACCCCCAGAAGGCTGCGCCAGAAGCCTGCCAGCGTTTCCTCGATGGCGTTGCGCGGCGCGATGAAATCACTGTCCAGTTGCGGGCGTGCAAACGTCTGGCCTTCGGTCGCGGCACTGCGCCGGGGGTGCGCGGCCTGCGCCACCAGCGCGGGCAGGTCCAATGACGACACGGTGATCTGCGCCGCATCGGTGGCGATGGCCAAGGCCAGCGCACGGCGCAGCGCATCGGCGCCCTCGCTCGGGCGGATGCCACTGGCGACAGTCTCGGCCAGCCGTTCCTCGTCGGGTGACAGGGGGCGGATGGCGGTGTCGGCGAATTCAATCTCGGATGTGGCGACGTTCGCGCCTTTGCCGAATGCAACAGCGGTAGCAAGGCGTTTCATTGCGAAATCATAGACTTCTACGATGACGTTGCCATCGCTGTCGGTGATCGTGACATCGAAACTGGCAAACCCGTCCTGCGCTACGACACCCGGGGTCAGTCGCATCCAACTGAAAATTTCGGCTGGCAGCGCGCCGTATACGCGTACCGTACCATAGGACAAGGGCACCCACAAATGCTGCGGCCCATAGCCCGGTGCCAGTTCGATGGCCCAACCGGTGGCCAGATCCATCAGCCCCGGATGCAGCCGGAAGTCATTGAGATCAGACCAATAATCGTCAGGCAAGGCAAGCCGCGCCAGTCCTTCGCCGGTGCCAAAGGCGATGGCGCGCAAGACATGCCAGCGCGGGCCAAAGCGCAGCTGTGCCTCTTGCGGCGATGTCAGCCGCCCGCCATCCGACGGCCGCGTGTCAGGACAGCGGGCGGCGATGGCGGACAGATCAATCCGGCCCGCCGGATCGGTCAGCCGCGACAGCGTGGCCTGAGCGTTCAACTGGTGGCCGCTGCGACCTTCGAGCGTCACGTCGCTGCGGATATCAAGGGCCAGACCCTCATCGCAGGGGGCAAGGCGCAGCTTCAGTTCGCGCCCGGCATCGCCGACGTTCAGCGCGCTGAAAAACGTCAGATCGCTGATCTGATACGGACCGGTTTCTTCTTGTTCGGCAAGGGCCTGGGCGGCGATCTCAAGGTAGGCGGTGCCGGGCAGAACCGCGTCACCCGCACGGGTGCGGTGATCGTCGAGCAGCCAGTGATCTGTGGTCAGATCGCCCATGAAAATGCGGTTGCCGTCCTGATCGAACCCGGCGCGCCGCAACAGCGGCTGGTGCGCTTCGGTCAGGGGGCACGCATCCGGTGCCGCGGCGGTGGCCTGGGCGGCCATGCCAACCTGCGACCAAACGCCCCAATTTACCGAAACAACGCGGGTTTTCGCGCCCTTGCGGGCCATTGCAAAGGCGTTGAGATAAGCGTTGGCCGCCACATAATCGACCTGGCCCGCAGCGCGGATCGTGGTCGAGGTGGATGAGAACAGCACCAGCAAATCCAGCGTGCCATCAGGGAAAACCGTATCCAGCACGCGCAACCCGTTGACCTTGGGCGCGAACACCGCCTCGACCTCAAGCGGGGTCTTGGCTAGCAAGGGTCCGTCACTGATGCTGCCTGCCGCGTGGATCACGCCGGCGATCCGGCCAAAGGCCGAGCGCGCCTCGGACGCCGCGTGACGCATCTGTTCCACGTTGCAGACATCGGCAACGCAGACGATGACGCGGCCCAGCATTTCCAGCTGCCGCAGGCCGGTGATGGCGCGGGCGGTCTTGTCACGCGGGCTGTGGGTGCGCAGGTATTTGTTCCACTGGCTGCGCTCAGGCAGCGGCGCGCGGACCAGCAGCACGATGTTGGCATTCCGGTACGTCATCAGATCGGCGGCGATGGTCAGGCCGATGCCACCGAACCCGCCGGTGATGAGATAGGTTGCGCCGTCCTTGAACGGCGGCTGTACCGTCTCGATCAGGGGCACCGGGCGCATCACCGGTGCCAGCCGTTTGTCGCCCCGCCAGGCGGCGGTGGCGTTGGCCGGCGGCGCCAGAAGATCGGGCAACAGCCGGTTGGCCAGCGCGTCCAGATCTGCCGCGCCGCGCCTGTGGGGCAGTTCAATGTCAATATGGGCGCAGGTCAGGCCGGGCAGTTCGCGCGGGATCACGCCAAGCGGGCCGGCGACCATCGCCTTTTCCGGGTGTGGCAAGGCTTCGTCGCTGACCTGCACCGCACCATTGGTGATGCAGGTGATCTGCGCCAGGTTCCCCCCGGCGTCGCTCAGCGCCTGCGCAAGGTAGAGCAGGGCATAGAAGCCGTGTTCCTGATTGCGGTCGAAAAAGCTGCTGCCGGGGCGGAAGGTTTCGCGCCCGGTGACCAGCCACAGATGCACGATGCGATCGGGAAGACGGCTGTGTTCGGCCAGATCGGCCAGCAGGCTGTCATAGCCGTCACGCCCCCGCTCGGCGGCGAGGGTATAGCCATCATCCGACAGCCGCGCGAAGGTATCGCCCGAGGTGACCGTGGTCACCGTGTGACCGGCGGTGCGCAGGCGACGGATCAGGCTGTCACCCACGCCCACGAGATCATTGAAAATCAACCATTGGCAGGGAGTTGCAAGGGCTTCTTCAACGTCTTCCTCAAGTGTGGGCAGGCGCTGCCGCCAGGTCTGTCGATAGCCCCAGTCGGCGATGGTGTCGGCCCGTTTGGGCAAAACAGCCGCCTCGGGCGCGGCGGCCTTGCCGGGGGCAATGAAATAGCGGGCGCGCTGGAACGGATAGGTGGGCAGAGGCACCCGGTTGCGTCGCGCCTCGCCCCAGATCTGGGTCCAGTCCGCCTCATATCCCGTGGCCCAGAGGCGACCGATGATCTGAAAGAAATAGGCATCATCCGCGATGTCCTGATCGGGGTGGCGCAGCGACGACAGCACCTGATTGGGCTGAATCGTATCGGCCATCTGTGCCAGCGACGACAGGGCCTTGCCCGGCCCCACCTCAAGATACACGCGGCGCGGGTTTTGTGCGAGATGCGCAATGCCATCGGCGAACAGCACGGTGTTGCGCAGCTGCGCCACCCAATAGTCGGGGTCGGTGGCCTGTTGGTCGGTCAGGGGCGCGCCGGTGCGGTTCGAGATGACGGGCAGGCCCGGCGATTGCAGGTCAAGCCCCGCCAGAAACGCGCGATAGCGTGGCAGGATCGGGGCCAGCATCCGGGAATGGGCGGCGATGTCGATCGGGATACGCTGACATTCGATCTCGCGCGCCGAAAGGGCTGATTCAAGGGCATCCAGCGCCGCCTGAGGGCCGGATACGGCGGTCAGCGACGGGGCGTTGATACTGGCGATGTCGATGTCATCACTCAGCAGCGGCTGCAATTCGGCCAGCGGCAGCGACACCGACAGCATCCCACCCGGTGCCACCGTATCGAACAGCCGCCCGCGCAACAGCACCAGATCTATACAGTTCTCGAAGCTGAGCACGCCCGCCAGACAGGCGGCGGTGTTTTCGCCCATGGAATGCCCGATCAGCGCCGTGGGTTTAACCCCCCAGGACAGCCAGAGCTGTGCCAGAGCATATTCGACGATCATGATCAGCGGCAGTTGAGCCGATGGCTTTTGCAGCGCTTTGGCCGCCGCCGCGCGCTGGCCGGGTTCGGGCAGCCACAGCGCGCGACAGTCGTAATCCAGCTGCGGTTGCAGATGGTTCAGGCCGCGGTCGATCCACTCGGCGAACACCGGTTCCGTTTCGTACAGGTCGCGGGCCATGTCGGGATATTGCGCGCCACCGCCGGGGAACATGAACACCAGTTCCGGCTGATCGGCCAGCTTGTCATGGGTAAACAGACGGCGGCTGTCGCCGCTGCCGAGCAGGTCTGCCGCCGCGCCATGGGTTTCGGCCACCAACACGCGGCGCTTGTCAAACGCGCGGCGGCCCTGTTTCAGGCTGAAGGCAATGTCGGCCAGCGGCTGTTCCGGGTGGGCGCGCAAATGATCGGCCAGTTCGGCACACTGAGCATCAAGCGCCGCCTTTGATTTGGCCGACAAGGTGAGGATCTGGAACGGAAAGTCGGACTCTTCCGAAGGCGCCCGCCCGGGCGCCTGTTCGAGGATCGTATGCGCATTTGTACCGCCGACGCCCAGGGCGTTGATTGCGGCGCGGCGCGGCGCATCACCGCTCCAGGGCAAAAGGCGATCGGCCACGCGGAACGGCGATGTGTCGAAATCAATCGCGGGGTTGGGTTTTTCATAGCCCAGCGAAGGCGGGATTTCGCCGTGATGCACGGCAAGCGCCGCCTTGATCAGGCCGGTCACCCCCGCGGCAGTGTCGAGATGGCCGATGTTGGTTTTCACGCTGCCGATGCGGGCAAAGCCTGTGGCGGCGGTCTGGGTGCGATACGCCTCGCTCAGGGCTGCCACCTCGATCGGGTCGCCCAGATAGGTGCCGGTGCCGTGACATTCGACATAGCCGATGGTGTCGGCTGGCACCCCGGACGCGGCCAGTGCCTTGACGATGGCATCGACCTGACCATCGACAGAGGGGGCAAGATAACCCGCCTTGGCGGCGCCATCGTTGTTCACCGCGCTGCCCTTGATGACCGCCCAGATGTGATCGCCATCGCGCAGCGCGTCGGACAAGCGGCGCAGCGCCACCGTGCCCGCGCCGCTGCCGAACACCGTGCCCTGCGCGCGGTGATCGAAGGCGTGGCAATGGCCGTCGGGCGACAGGATTTCATTCTCGTGAAACAGATAGCCGCGCCCATGGGGCAGTTCGATCGTGGCCCCCCCGGCCAGCGCCATGTCACACTCGCCATCGTTCAGCGCCTTGCAGGCATAGTGAATTGCCACAAGCGAGGTGGAACAGGCAGTTTGCAGGTTGATCGACGGGCCCTTCAGATCGAACAGATGGGACACACGGGTGGCCAGGAAATCCTTGTCGTTGCCGGTGTGGCGCAACAGGAACATGCCGGTGTCGGCCACCAGATCGGGGTTGGAACAGATGTTGAAATAGAAATAGCTGCCCATGCCACAGCCCGCGAAAACGCCAACATTGCCGTTCAGGGATGCCGGGGTGTGGCCGGCGTTTTCCATCGCCTGCCATGCGGTTTCCATGAACTTGCGGTGTTGCGGGTCAAGGATGGCGGCCTCTTTCGGGGAAAACCCGAAGGCGTCGGCGTCGAACATGTCAAACCCGTCCAGCACGGCGGCGGCGGGCACGTAATTCTTGCGCTGCATCAGGTCGGGCGATTCCCTGGCGGCCAACAGCGCGTCATGGTCAAGCCTGCGGATTGATTCGACGCCGTTGCGCAGGTTGTCCCAGAACCGCGCGGGCGAGTCTGCCCCCGGCACGGTAAGGGCCATGCCGACAATGGCGATGTCTTCGCCCTTCGTCCTGCACTGTTGCGTCATCGCAAGCCTCTCTGCCGGATTGCCTGAATTTGGTGTGTCGCCGATACCGTTCGCGACGAAATACGCTTTAGAAATAGTCGCAGCAGCGCATTTTTCGCTGTCTGCATTTAAATATTCACCGAAAGGGGCGATTTTAAGGACAACGCCGGCCATTCTGACGACAGAATTGCCAACGCGCCCAGGCAGCAAAAGCGTACTGTGCCGAGGCCGCCCCCCACAAGGGCAATGGCGTGGCGCATGGTCGCACGCCGCAGGGCCGGCAATCACAGAACCGTGCGTGGCACCGCGACGTCGCGGCGCCCGCCGATGACCGGTCCTTCGGGAAACAGCGCGGGGTATTTGCGGGTGGCGGCGCGGACCTGCTCCATATGGCCAAGGATGGCCCCGGCGATCATCCAGGTGAACGGGATCAGCGTGGCATTCAACAGCATGTCAACCAAGGTAATCGCCAGCATCAGAACCAGCGGCACGGCATAGGGCGACACCCCGGTCGCGGAGCGCCCGCGCATTTGCCAGCCGGTCAGGAAAACCGGCAAGGCCAGCAGGCCGAATTCCGCGATATATCCGACCCAACCGAAGGTGCCGAATACGATGATCCAGCGACCATCGGGAATCGACAGGATCTGCCCGGTTTCACTGTGACGGATCAGGTTGCGCCCCCATCCGCCCCAGCCGAACAGATCCTTTTCGGCGGCTCGGCCCAGCAGCAGCTCTTCGTTGGTAAAGCGATAGCCCAGCGATTGCGCGCGATCGGCGCTGATCGCCTCGGCCTGGGCCAGGATCGCGTCAAGCGGTACAAAGTGAGCGTTGCGCAGCATCGGATAGATCACCGCGACAAGTGCAAAGGCAATGGCGACGCGGATCTGCATTTTTGGCGAGGCGAACAGGATCAGCGGCACCAAAGCCATGCCATAGGCCAGCGACGCCAGCGATTTGCACAGCACCAGCAGCACCGCCAAATACCCGGTGATCAGCATATAGCGGAATTTCTGCTGGCCCTCGGCCTGTTTGAACAGCGCAGCGGCGGCCATCAGCGTCATCAGCACAAACAGCGCCAGCCACAGCCCATGCGGCAGGAACACGATTGGGCGGAACCCGCCATTGCGCATCATCTGCTCGAAACTGTGCTGGAAAAACCCGTAGACCCAGACGTTCATCTGCGGCGAAAACCGGATCTCGATCAGCGAAGGAATGGAATAGACCAGCCCCGCCACCACCAGCGCAATCAGCATTTCGCGCAGCCCCAGGGCCGTGCCCAGAAACTGCCGCGCCAGCAGGAACGGCAGCAGCGTCAGCACCTGACCAATCAGCACCGACAGGGTGTCGCGCACCGACAGACCGGGCAGCGTACCAGTGACGAAGAGGATCGGATCGGCGTTTTCCAGCACCCGGAACAGAATCGGATCGGCGTTGGTCAGAACCGTGGGAACCGCCCCCAGAATGAACATCAGCAACAGCAGTTTCGCCGGCAGGTATTCAGGCAGAACCCGAAACCGCCGGCCCAGCACAAACACAAGGATCAGCGCCGCCGAAAGTGCGGGGATGGATGTCTTGTCCATCGAGGGCACCAGCGGCAGGTTGAATTCTGCCAGCGGCGGCAGAATCAGGTAACCGCCAAGAATGCTCCAGATCAGGGCGCGTTCCAGAGGCATCCGGCGGAACATCGCCAGACAGATCAGCGGCCAGAGCGCCAGCATGAGATAGGCAAGGGGGTTGGGCATCTGTCAGACGCTCTGCTCAGGTGGGAAAAACGGTTGTGATCGCGCAACACTAGCACGGTTTGCGCGGTGTGTCGCGGTGATGGTTGTTTGCCCGCGCCCAAAGCTGTTGCAAAGTATTTGGGCTGCTTTTGCGTCCCGAGGTGCGTTTCCTGTCGGCGCCGTGCCTTGGGGTGTTGCGCGCCGGACGAGTGGGGCGTTGCGAGGGCGCACTGGAATATCTGGGGAAGTCCGTTGGATTTTGTGTTTGGCCGCCGTCGGGTCACGATCAACATGTCGACCCGCGCCGCATTGTTCGACGCGATCCGCACGCGTTTTCGGGCGGGGCAGGGCTTTGCGCTGGCCACGCTGAACCTTGACCACATCGTCAAGCTGCGCCGGTCCGGTGCTTTCATTGATGCCTATTGCAGTCACGATATGGTCGTGGCCGACGGCAACCCCATCGTTTGGCTGTCGCGCCTGGCGGGCGATCCTGTCGAGCTGATCCCGGGCAGTGAACTGGTGGTGCCGCTGTGCGCGCTGGCCGCCCAAGAGGGGGTGGCGGTGGCCCTGGTGGGCAGCACCCACGACACGCTCGTGCGGACGTCGTCGGCGTTGCGCGCGCGGGTTCCGGGCGTGCAGGTGGCACTGTGCCATGCGCCCTCGGGCGTATTCGATCCGGGCGGCGTCGAGGCGGCAGGCATCCTGGCCGATCTCAACGCCAGCAGCGCACGGTTGTGTTTCCTGGCCCTGGGTGCGCCAAAGCAGGAACTGTTCGCGGCCCGTGGACGGCGCGAGGCACCGCAGATCGGCTTTGCCAGCATTGGCGCGGGCCTTGATTTCATCGTCGGGCGTCAGATGCGCGCGCCGCGTTGGGTGCGGGCCATCGCCATGGAATGGCTGTGGCGCACGCTGCAAAGCCCGCGCCGGATGCTGCCGCGCTATGCCGCCTGTTTTGCGGTTCTGCCGGGGCAGGTGGTGGCGGCGCTGCGCAAAAGGTTCGCCTGACCTCATCCCTTGTACTCGACGATGCCACGTCGCCGTCCCCGGGCGCGGCCGAGGTAATACCCCAGCGCGCCCTGCGCCTCGGCCAGCTTGCCCAACACGCTGAACATCGCGGCGCGCGGCCCGATGCGGGGAGTCAACCGGGCCACCTGTGCAGGCCAGGCCAGCAACAGCGCCAGCGCCCAGGGGGTTGCCAGCGCGCCCAACACGGCCACCGCAGGCAGGGCCGCCCCCCACCCCAGGGCGCGGCGGGTTTCGCGCACCCAGTGGCTCTCGGGCGGCGCCCCGTGCAGCGCGGCGCCCTCGGCAAAGGCATGACCTGCCCGCATACTGCGCCGCCACCACTGCGAAAACCGGGTCATTGCCGCGTCGTGCCATGTCATCTCGGCGGCGATCCGGTGGATCGCCCAGCCAGCCGCGCGCAGGCGCACGCACAGTTCAGGCTCTTCCCCGGCGATCAGATCATCACGGTATCCACCGACCGCGCGCAGCGCCGCCAACCGAACCAAGGCATCGCCGCCACAGGCGCGGGCCACACCGACAGGGGTGTCCCACTCGGCATCGCACAGGGCGTTGTACAGGCTGGCCTCGGGGTGGCGTTCGCGGCGCCGTCCACAGACCACCGCAGTTTCGGGGTGTGCAGCCAGAAACCCGGCGGCGACGTTCAGCCAACCGTTACGCAGCACGCAATCGCCATCGATCATTTGCACCAGCGGCGTTTCCTCAGGGTCCAGCCGTGCCAACCCCGCGTTGCGCGCACGGGCGGCGGTGAACGGGCGGGCCATGTCCAGGCGCACCACCTCGACGCCGCGCGCGCGGGCGGCGGCAACGCTGTCGTCAGTCGAGCCGGAATCGACATAAACAATGCGCGCCACCTGTCCGGCCAGCGAGTCAAGACAGGCAATCAGCCGCGCACCTTCGTTGCGCCCGATGACGACGGCGGCAATCATGGCGGATCTCCGAACAGCACACCCTGTTCATACAGCATCCGCGGCCCGGAATAGCGCTGCGCCGCAGGACCCATCAGGGTGATTGTGCCATCGCCCAACCGCGCCAGGCGCTGTCGGTCCTCGCCGTGGCTTGCGGCGGTTTCTGCAACGCTGCGCCGGTCGCGGGCCAGACAATCATTGGCAAACTTGTAGTGGCGGATTGCCACACTGAAATCGGCGCAGGTAACCTTTGCCGCACAATGTGGATGGGGCGCATGGATCACCCCGGGCATCAGCAGCACAAGGGGGTGTTTGGTCAGACAGCAGTTTTCGCCGAACACCCGGTTGCGCACCCCGCCGAACAGGATTTCGGTGTCAGGATGGGTTGCGGTGTTCTGTTGCAGATACCAGGCAAAAGGTATCGCCGGATCCTTGTAGGCAAAGCGTGTCACCTGGCTCAGATCGCAGTGATCGAACCGGTGCAACACCGCATCATAGGGCAAATGCGCCACGTCGGACAGAGGCGCATCGGGAAACATCTCGATCATCTGTGCCACAAGGGCGGTGTGCCCTGCGGCGCGCATCCGCGCCACGACGGGGCGGATGTCGGGCAGGTCCAGCATTTCGTCGGCGTCGATCGTCAGGCACCAGTGCCCCGCGCCATACCGCTGCGCCGCGATGCGGCGAAAATCATTCTCGAACCGTCCCCAGGGCAGGGTAGCGCGCAGCACAGCACAGTTCGGTTCACCAACCAGCCGCGCCACGCCATCGTCCGATGATCCGGTGTCGACAAAGACAAAGTGGTGAATCCCAAGGGCGCGGTGATGGCGCAGGAACGGCTCAAGATAATAGCCAAAATCACGGATCAGCACGATGGCCACCACATCGTCGTGCCCCAGATCGAACCGGCGCGGCCCCTGCACATGGCGCAGGTCGCAGCGCAACTGCGCCTCGGTGATCCAGCCGCCCAGCTTGCGCCTGACCCTCTGGGCCAGACTGCGGTGGTCCTGCACCTTCGGCATCCCTGCTCCTGTCATGCTGCCCATGGACATAGTACCGAGCTGTGGCAATGTTATGGCAGGCAGGCGGGGTCCGCGTGCAACGATGTGTCTTCTTCTTGCTGAAAATACTCATCTTTGGCGCAGTCCTTGCCGATTTCGCGTGCATCGGGCTTTGCGGCGGGTTGCACATTGGTCGGGGTGCCTTACCATTGGGAAAAATTCAATTAGGGGCCCGCGTCCCGGTGTCACGGATGCGGCGGCGCCGGAAAGGCAAGGCAATGACAGACAACAGCGAGGCGGCGTTCGACGTTTTCGTGATCGGCGGCGGGATCAACGGCACCGGCATTGCGCGGGATCTGCAAGGGCGTGGCCTGAACGTGGCACTGGCCGAGATGAACGATCTGGCCAGCGCCACGTCCAGCGCCAGTACGAAACTGTTTCACGGCGGTCTGCGCTATCTCGAATTCTTCGAGGTGGGGCTGGTACGCAAGGCGCTGATCGAGCGTGAGACGCTGCTCAGGGCGATGCCACACATCAGCTGGCCGATGCGGTTCGTCCTGCCCTATTCGCCCGACATGCGGTTCGAGGGGGAAACCCCCACGTCACGCCTGCTGAACATCTTCATGCCCTGGATGCGCGGCCGGCGGCCGGCCTGGCTGATCCGGTTCGGGCTGTTTCTTTACGACACTCTGGGCGGGCGGCAGTATTTGCCGGGTACGAAAACACTGGATCTGACGCGTGGCCCGGAAGGGGCGGCGATCAAGGACCGATTCCGGAAAGCCTATGAATATTCCGATTGCTGGGTCGAGGATGCGCGCCTTGTGGTGCTGAACGCGCGCGACGCCGAGGCGCGGGGCGCGCAGATCATGGTGCGCACAAAGGTGCTGAGCGCGCAACGCGACGAGGGGCTGTGGCACATCACCGTGCAGGACGCGGCGGGGGTGCGGCGGGTGTTTCGGGCGCGCGGGCTGGTCAATGCGGCAGGGCCCTGGGTCGAGGACGTGATCCGCAACGCGGTGCGGATCAATTCCAGCGAAGGCGTGCGTCTGGTGCGCGGCAGCCACATCGTGACAAAGCGGTTGTTCGACCACGACAAGGCGTATTTCTTTCAGGGCGAGGACGGGCGGATCATCTTTGCCATTCCTTACGAAACCGATTTCACCCTGATCGGCACCACTGACAAGGACCACGGCGACGATCCGTCCAAACCCGCGAAATGCACCGATGAAGAGGCCGATTATCTGTGTGCCTTTGCGTCGAATTATTTCAAGGCGCCAGTGACCCGCGCTGATGTGGTGTGGAGCTATTCCGGTGTTCGCCCGCTGTATGATGACGGTGCCAAATCGGCCACGGCAGCAACCCGCGACTATGTTCTCAGCCTGGATTCCGGCCCCGCCACCGATGGCGGCGTCGGGCAAGAGCCACCGCTGCTGAACGTGTTCGGCGGCAAGATCACCACCTATCGCAAGCTTGCCGAACAGAGCTTTGCCAAGCTCAGGCCATTCTTTCCGTCTGCCAAGGGCGACTGGACGGCGGGTGTGCCCTTGGCTGGCGGTGATTTTCCGGTGCGTGGCGTGCAGCGTTTGATCGACGATCTGAAGGCCGCGCATCCGTTTCTCGAGGATTACTGGGCGGGGCGGCTGATCCGGGCCTATGGCACCGAGGCGGCGGAACTGCTGTCGGGGGCGAAAACACCGGATGATCTGGGAGAAAGTTTCGGGGCGACCTTGACGGCGCGCGAGGTCGAATGGTTGATGGCGCGTGAATACGCCCGCACCGCCGAAGACGTGGTGTGGCGGCGCAGCAAGCTGGGCCTGCGGTTGAGCAGCGAGCAGATTGCCACGCTCGACACCTGGATGGCGGCGCGGCGCAACGACCAAGAGGCGGCCCGAGACCGCCCGAACCGGGAGGGAACGACATGACCCATGTACTGGCCATCGACCAGGGCACGACCTCCAGCCGCGCGATCCTGTTCGACGGCGCCATGCGCATCGCAGGTGTGGCGCAGGAAGAGTTCGAACAGCATTATCCGGCAAGCGGTTGGGTGGAGCATGACGTGTCCGACCTGTGGTCGACGGTGGCGGGCACCTGCCGCGGCGTGATCGAGAAAACCGGCGTGGACGTGGCCGACATTGCCGGTATCGGCATCACCAACCAGCGTGAAACCGTGGTGGTGTGGGATCGTGACACCGGCCAGCCGGTTCATCGCGCCATTGTCTGGCAGGACCGGCGCACATCAGAGATGTGTCAGCAGCTGAAGGCGGCGGGCCATGAGCCGATGGTGACGGAAAAGACCGGCCTTTTGCTGGACCCGTACTTTTCCGGGACCAAGCTGAAGTGGCTGTTGGACAACGTCGATGGCGCGCGCGAAAAGGCCAAGGCGGGCAAGCTGTTGTTCGGCACCGTGGACAGTTTCCTGATCTGGAAGCTGACGGGTGGCAAATCGCATGTCACGGATGCCACGAACGCCGCGCGCACGTTGCTGTACGACATCCGCAAGGGGCGCTGGTCGTCGACGATCTGCGATTTGCTGGACATACCGATGGAGATGCTGCCCGAGGTCAAGGACTGTGCCGCCGATTTCGGTGTGACACGCAGTGATCTGTTTGGCCGGGAAATTCCCATTCTGGGGGTGGCGGGCGATCAGCAGGCGGCGACGGTGGGGCAGGCGTGTTTCCAGCCGGGCATGTTGAAATCGACCTATGGCACGGGGTGTTTCGCCTTGCTGAACACCGGCGATTCGCCGGTGTTTTCCAGCAACCGGCTGTTGACCACCATCGCCTATCAGTTCGACGGCATCCCGACCTATGCGCTGGAAGGGTCGATCTTCATCGCCGGGGCGGTGGTGCAATGGCTGCGCGACGGGCTGAAGATCATCCGCGAGGCAAAGGAAACGCAACCTCTGGCCGACAAGGCCGATCCGACCCAGGGGGTGATCCTCGTGCCGGCCTTTGTTGGACTGGGGGCGCCCTATTGGAACGCCGAATGTCGCGGTGCGATCTTTGGTCTGACCCGCAATTCAGGGCCGGCGGAATTTGCCAAGGCGGCGCTGGAATCCGTTGGTTTTCAAACCCGCGACCTGCTTGAGGCGATGCAGGCCGACTGGTCGGCGCCGGGCGCGGCCACGTTGCGGGTGGATGGCGGGATGAGCGCGAGCGACTGGGCGATGCAGTTCCTGTCCGACATCATCGGTGCCCCGGTGGACCGGCCCGAGGTTCTGGAAACCACGGCGCTGGGGGCGGCGTGGCTGGCCGGGATGCGCGCCGGGGTCTATCCCGACCAGGCGGGTTTTGCGGAAAGCTGGGCGCTGGAGCGGCGATTCGCGCCGCAGATGGGTGACGCAACCCGCGCGGCGCGCTATGCGGCCTGGAAACGCGCGGTTCAGGCCACGATCAGCGCGTAATCCATCGGTCGATCATCACGTCAGGGCAGGCAAGAACCCCGGCGCGCCGGGGCCGGGTGGTGCAAAGTGGCGCGGCTTCAAGGGGCGGAGTTTGGCCTGCAGCCCTTGCAGCCCCCCGGACGCGACACTAAGACTCTGACAAGCAGTTTCACGGTATTCCCCGGCAACGCGAACAACAGGCAGGCCCACATGCAAGACCCAGTCAGCTATTTCACCAACAACCTGGTTCCCATGGTCGTCGAACAGACCAGCCGGGGCGAGCGCGCCTATGATATTTTTTCGCGGCTTCTGAAAGAACGCATCATTTTCGTCAACGGCCCGGTTCATGACGGGATGAGCCAGCTTATCGTCGCGCAGCTGCTGCACCTTGAGGCGGAAAACCCCACCAAGGACATCAGCATGTACATCAACAGCCCCGGCGGCGTCGTCACCGCCGGGCTGTCGATCTATGACACGATGCAATACATCAAGCCAAAGGTTTCCACCCTTGTCGTGGGGCAGGCGGCCAGCATGGGGTCGGTTCTGTCGGTCGCCGGGGACAAGGGAATGCGCTTTGCCTTGCCGAACGCGCGGATCATGGTGCACCAACCATCGGGCGGGTATCAGGGGCAGGCCACAGACATCATGATCCACGCCGCCGAGACCCAGAAGGTCAAAGAGCAATTGTACAAGATTTATGTCAGGCACACCGGCCAGTCTTACGAGGCCGTGGAAACAGCGCTGGAGCGCGATCGTTTCATGTCGCCCGAAGAGGCCAAGGAATGGGGCCACATCGACGAAGTCGTCGAAAGCCGCAAGGTTGTCGCAACGCCGACCTGACGAAAGCGTGTGGTGCAGCCGCGTCATTTTGGCGTTGCGGCCCAAAAATACCTGCCCTAGGCTGAACCTTGGGCTGGCCGTCCGGCCCCAAGCCGGCGGAAATGATGGCGGACACGAGGCCCAGAGGTACACCAATGGCGAACAATTCAGGCGACAGCAAAAACACCCTTTACTGCTCTTTCTGCGGCAAGAGCCAGCATGAGGTGCGAAAACTCATCGCCGGGCCGACAGTGTTCATCTGCGATGAATGCGTCGAACTGTGCATGGACATTATCCGGGAAGAGACGAAAACCGCTTCGCTGAAATCCAGCGATGGCGTGCCCACGCCGCGCGATATTTGCAAAGTGTTGGATGATTACGTGATCGGCCAGGAACATGCCAAGCGCGTGCTGTCCGTCGCCGTTCACAACCATTACAAGCGGTTGAACAATTCGGGCAAGTCCGACATCGAATTGTCAAAGTCGAACATCCTGCTGATCGGGCCAACCGGTTGTGGCAAGACGCTGTTGGCGCAGACCTTGGCGCGGATTCTGGATGTGCCGTTCACCATGGCAGACGCGACAACGCTGACCGAAGCGGGCTATGTCGGTGAGGATGTTGAAAACATCATCCTGAAGTTGCTGCAATCCTCGGAATATAATGTCGAGCGGGCGCAACGCGGCATCGTCTATATCGACGAAGTTGACAAGATCACCCGCAAATCCGACAATCCCAGCATCACCCGCGACGTTTCGGGTGAAGGTGTGCAACAGGCCCTGCTGAAGATCATGGAAGGCACCGTGGCCTCTGTGCCGCCGCAAGGCGGGCGCAAGCATCCGCAGCAGGAATTCCTTCAGGTTGACACGACAAACATCCTGTTCATCTGTGGCGGTGCGTTTGCCGGTCTGGAAAAGATCATCGCCATGCGTGGTAAAGGCAGCGCCATTGGCTTTGGCGCCGAAGTGAAGGACAACGACAGCCGCGGTGTGGGCGAAATGTTTGGCGAGCTTGAGCCGGAAGATTTGTTGAAATTCGGCCTGATCCCCGAGTTCGTCGGCCGGTTGCCGGTGATCGCAACCCTTACCGATCTGGATGAGGCTGCTCTGGTCACCATCCTGACCCAACCAAAGAACGCCCTGGTAAAACAGTACCAGCGACTGTTCGAGTTGGAAGATGTCAAGCTGACCTTCACCCCGGACGCGTTGGTATCTATCGCCAAGCGGGCAATTGTGCGCAAGACGGGTGCCCGCGGCCTGCGCTCGATCATGGAAGACATTCTGTTGGACACGATGTTTGAGCTGCCGGGCCTTGCCAGCGTCGAAGAGGTGGTCGTCAATGATGAAGCGGTCACCTCGGATGCGGCCCCGCTGATGATCCATTCCGACGCCAAGAAATCCGCCTCGCCTGCATCGGCAGGCTAGTCTCCTGTCATGCGGCGCATCTTTTCGGGCAGTGATTTTGAAGGCAAGGTCGGCTATTGTCGGGCTGTCGTTGCCGGGGATTGGATCCATGTCTGCGGCACCGTCTGCCCGCCCGATCCGGCCACCGGCGTCGTGCCCGACGGTGTGGTGGCGCAGTGTTCTGGCGCTTTGGCAGTGATCGAACTGGCATTGGCCGAGGCGGGCGCCAGCTGGGCCGATGTTGTGCGCGTAACCTACATGTTGCCCGATGCGGCCGAGTTCGAAGGGTGCTGGCCCAGTTTGCGCGCTGTCTTCGGTGCCAATCCCCCAGCCGCCACGATGATCGAATGCGGCTTGATTGCACCAAAGTACCGCATTGAAATTGAGGTCACCGCCTGGCGCCCGGCATGGTTGGGGTCTGCGCCAGCTTTGCCTTGATGCAGGCCGGGTCGTCGAGGTTATTCGCAGGACATCCGCTGATTCGGGGCGGCCGAATCACTGATGGCTGTTTGTGCCAAGACGCATAGTGTCGGGCCTTGCGCCAAAGGACAATTCCGCGATAACGAGTCCGCGCACCGGCTGTGCGCCGATGGCACGCGACGGTGAAAAAGGAAGCGGTATGACGCTGGAACATGCAAAGTATGAGGTGGACGGGGCCTTTGCGCCCGGTACGCGGCGGGGATTGGCCTATGAAAACGCGTTCGGCGGCGCTGTGTCGTTCCTGCGGCGCAGTTATTCCAAGGATCTGACCGGGGTAGATTTGTGCGTGACCGGTGTTCCGTTCGATCAGGCGGTCACCCACAGGCCCGGTGCGCGCTTTGGCCCCCGTGCGATCCGCGAGGCCAGCACCTTGCAGGCCTTCGATCCGCCCTATGGCTGGGGGTTTGACCCTCTGAGCGACTTCACCATCACCGATTATGGCGATATGGCCTTTGACTATGCCGATACGGCCAGCGTGCCGGCCCTGATCGAGGCCCATGTCGCGCATATTCTGGCGGCGGGGCCGGGGCTGGTGACGCTGGGCGGCGATCACTTCATCACTTTACCGATTCTGCGCGCCTTTGCCGCCAAATACGGGCCACTGTCGGTGATTCAGATTGATGCCCATTCCGATCTCTGGGTTGATGACGATCTGTCGCGGATTGACCACGGCACCTTCATGTACAAGGCGGTAAAGCTGGGGCTGGTAGACCCGGCGCGCTCGGTCCAGATCGGAATTCGCACGGACTGTGCCGATTACCTGGGCATGAATGTGATCGACGCCGCCGAGGCCCATGCCATCGGCCCGGCCGAGGTGGCGGCGCGGGTCAAGCGCATCGTCGGCGCCGCGCCCACCTATCTGACCTTCGACATCGACGGGCTGGACCCGGCCTTTGCCCCGGGCACCGGCACCCCGGTTTGGGGTGGGCTGGCCAGTTGGCAGGTTGCGGCGATCCTGCGGGGGCTGGCTGGCATAGATCTTGTCGGCGGAGATGTGATGGAAGTGTCGCCGCCCTATGACACCACCGGCGCCACGGCGATTGCCGGGGCCCATGTGGCGGTGGAGCTGATTTGCCTCTGGGCCTGGACCCGGCGGCGGTAGTGCGCGTGGCAAGCGCCGGATTTGAGTATTTTTGGCAAGAAGAAATGCAGGCAGAATGAAAGCGATTTGGGTGATTGGGGCCGTTGTTGTGGTGGTGGTGGCCTTTGCCGCCTATGTCCGCCTGGCACCGGTGGACGACGGGCGCTGGCATGTGGATGTTTTGGCGGCAACGCCGCCGGGGCAAGGCGGATGGCTGGTGCGGCCTGACGGCGGTGATGCGGCTTGGCCGGTCTGGGAGATGGCGCCCGAGGCTTTGCTGGCCGCGTTGAACGAGGTTGCGCTGGCCGAACCGCGCACAACCGTGGTGGCGGGCAGCCTGGGCGCGGGGCGGATCACCTATATGACGCGGTCGCGGCTGTGGGGGTTTCCTGATTTCACAACGGTGCAGGCGGTGCCGTTGCAAGGTGGCGCAACATTGGCGCTGCTGGCGCGGCTGCGCTTTGGCGGTTCAGATCTGGGCGTCAACCGCGCGCGGGTCGAGCGGTGGAATGGGGCTGTTCGGCGGGCGCTGCCCGCGCCGCAGGCTGGATGACAGACAAACGGCGTTGATTTCGCGCCACATCGGTACATTCAGCGACATCTGGCACTGGGCGGTGAAGCTGCGGCCATTCACCGTCAGGCAAATGCTCTGTCCCATTTCTACGCGGGCGCCGGTGCTGTCGGTGCAGTAACACTCTATCACCCGACCACCGGGATATGTGGCATCCGCATGGGCAGGGCTGGCAAACAACAGCAGGGCAATGAAGCGGCGCATATCGCAAGTTTAACACAGCTTGCGGCCTTGACCAAATCCCTTTCCTGGGCGAAGGCAGAGCCATGGTACCGCTTGACCGACTTGCCCAGATCACCGAACGCTTTGAATATCTTGAGGCAGCGATGTCGCAGGCCGGGGGCGATGTGGCCGCCCTTGGGCGGGAATACTCCGAATTGCGCCCTGTGGTGGCCCAGATCGCCGCCTATCGCGCGCTGCTGGACGAACTGGCCCAGACCCAGGCGATGCTGGCCGACCCGGAAATGCGCGCCTTGGCCGAAGATGAACTGGCCCGCCTGAAGGCGCAGCGGCCGGGGCTGGAGGATGCGCTGCGCCTTGCGCTTTTGCCGCGCGATGCCGCCGATGCGCGCCCTGCGATCCTCGAAATCCGTCCCGGCACGGGGGGCGAAGAGGCGGCGCTGTTTGCGGCGGATCTTCTGCGGATGTACCAGAGGTTCGCCGAAAATCAGGGCTGGGCTTTTGATATTCTGACCGAACAGCAAACCGAACTTGGCGGGATCAAAGAGGTGATTGTGAACGTCCGCGGCGCGGGGGTGTTTGCCCGGCTGAAGTACGAATCGGGCGTGCACCGGGTTCAGCGGGTGCCGACCACCGAATCGGGCGGGCGCATTCACACGTCGGCGGCAACGGTGGCCGTGTTGCCCGAGGCGGCTGAGGTCGATGTTCAGATTGACCCGTCAGAGATCCGCATCGACACGATGCGCGCGAGCGGTGCCGGGGGCCAACATGTGAACACCACGGATTCGGCGGTGCGCATAACCCACATCCCCAGCGGAATAATTGTGGTCAGCGCCGAGAAATCCCAGCATCGAAACCGTGAAATTGCAATGAACGTGCTGCGCGCCCGCCTGTTTGATGCCGAGCGTCAGAGGGTGGACGGTGAACGCAGCGCGGCGCGCAAATCGCAGGTGGGCACGGGCGATCGCAGCGAGCGGATCCGCACCTATAACTTTCCGCAAGGGCGGATGACAGATCATCGGATCAACCTGACATTGTACAAGCTGGATCAGGTGATGCAGGGCGATCTGGGCGAGGTGATTGACGCGCTTGTCGCCGACGATCAGGCGCGCAAGCTGGCCGAGTTCGAGGCGTGACGCGCGCGCGCGATCTGGTGGCCCAACTTGCCCGAAATTTGCAACAGGCCGGCATCCCCGGTGCGCCTGGGGATGCGCGCGCATTGGTGGCCGCCGCCATGGGCGTGCCGCGCGATCGCCTGACCCTGCATCTGGATGATCCGGTGAACCACGATGTGACCCAGATTCTGGGCGCTCTGCTGCACGCGCGTGTGCGCGGGCGGCCGGTGTCGCGCATCCTGGGTCAGCGGATGTTCTTTGGCCGCGATTTTCATCTGAGCGATGCGGTTCTGGACCCTCGGCCAGAGACAGAAACACTGATAATACAGTCTCTTGCGGGGAAATATTCAAGGTTTCTCGATCTTGGAACGGGGTCGGGTTGCATCCTTGTCACGCTGTTGGCCGAACGACCGCAGGCGCGTGGCGTCGGCAGCGACATCAGCCCGGCGGCCTTGGGCACGGCGCGCCACAACCTTCAGCGTCATGGCGTGGCCGACCGGGGCGACCTTGTCGTCGCTGACTGGTTCGCGGGCATTGCCGGGCGGTTTGATCTGATCGTGTCAAACCCGCCGTATATCGCCGCGCATGAGATGGCCGGCCTGATGACCGAGGTGCGCGACCACGACCCCAGGATTGCCCTGACCGATGGTGCCGACGGCCTGTCGGCCTATCGCGCCATAGCGGCGGGCGCGGCCGCGCATCTGTTGCCCGCTGGCCGCTTGATTCTCGAAATCGGGCCGACACAGGGCGCTGCGGTGGCGGATCTGTGCGCGCAGGCGGGGCTGTCGGGGGTCACCGTTCTGCCTGATCTGGACGGGCGTGATCGGGTGGTTGCGGCCCGGTTGACCTGAAACGCCACAGCGTGCGCAGAAATTGCTTGTAAATCGTGGGCGGTCATGGTTTTACGGTGTTGCAACGGTCGGAGCGCAGACGCGCACCGCCTTGCCTATCGCCCGTTATATCGCAATCGGCCCCATTTCGCCCGTAATTGGGGGCGACGTTTACAGGGTCAGGCCCACACGTCGGGCGCCGGAAAAATTGCCCGGATACAAGGCTGGAACCAAAGCAACATGAGATCTTCCAAGTCCCGTTCGCGGAACAAAAGCAACCGAAGCAACAACAGCAACAACAGGTCTGGCGTCAATATCGTCAACCGGGTGTTCGAAAGCTCTGGCCCAGAGGGCAAGGTGCGTGGCACGCCCCAGCAGATCATCGAAAAATACAATCAGTTGGCCCGCGACGCACAGCTGAGCAATGATCGCGTGGCCGCCGAGAATTTTCAGCAGCACGCCGAACATTACCTGCGTCTTCTTGGCGAGGCACAACGCGAGATCGACGCGCGGCGCGATCAGGAATTGGCCCAGCAAGCCCAGCGTGACCGTCAGCAGCAGCATCACCAGAATGCCGGACAGCATCAGCCACAGGGCGGGCAGGGCGAACAGCCCTATGTGCAGCCGCAACCCGAAGCCACCCAGCCCGAGCAGTCGCGCCCCGAGACAGCGAGCAAAGAGGCGGCGAGCAGCGACGCGGACCAGCCCGTGCAGCCGACCCGCAGCCGCCGCCAGCGTGCCCCGCGTAGTGAACAGGCGGCGCGCAAGGACCAAGCGCCGCACATTGGCGAGGCGGAACGCGGTGATGCAACCGCCGCGCCGCAGCCGCAACAGGATGACGTTGTCGAAACCGCCACCGATGATCGGTCTGGCCTTGTCGAGACCCCGGAAAGCAAGCCCGGCAAACCACGCCGCCCCCGCGCCAAACCGCGCCCCAAGGCGGACAGTGCCAAGGCCGACACCGGCAAGGCGGACAGTGGCAAGGAAAACCCCTCGGGCACGTCGGAAGCCGCTGAATGATACCGGGTCACTCTGCCCCGGCAGAGTGACGCATCGGTTCGGTTCGATCTGCCGCTGGACAGTCGCGCAGCCCTGGGGAATGATAACCGGGTCCGCGACAGGAGCAGCATCATGACCCCCGGTTTTGACGACATTCCCGAAACCGCCCTGGTCTGGCATCGCGCCGGAACCGGCGCCGCCTTGGCCACCGTGGTTGAAACCTGGGGTTCGGCGCCGCGCCCGGTGGGCAGCCAGCTGGCAATTTCGGGTGCGGGCGACATCGCAGGCAGCGTTTCGGGCGGCTGTGTCGAGGGCGCCGTGGTGATCGAGGCGCAGGATGCCATGGTTTCTGGCGGCGCTCGGATGCTTGAATTCGGGGTCAGCGATGATGAGGCCTTTGCCGTGGGTCTGGCCTGTGGCGGGCGCATCCGCGTTCTGGTTGAACCGGTGGGCGGCGACATTCCCGAAGCCCTGCTGGCCGATCTTGTGACGGCCCGTGCGGCGCGCCGACAGGTGGCCTATGTCGTGAACACGGGCACTTGGGCGCGGCATCTGGCAGGGCCAGACGCGCTGGCCGAGCGGTTTCGTCTGGACCGGTCGGGGTTCGAGGAAGATGGGCAAACCTTTGTCGGCATTCACAACCCGCCGCTGCGGATGGTTGTCGTGGGCGGTGTGCATATCGCGCAACCGCTGATGCAGATGGCCCGGATGGTGGGCTTTGACGCCGTGCTGGTGGACCCGCGCGAGGCATTCGCGTCACCGGCGCGGTTTCCGGGTGAAACGCTGATCCACGACTGGCCCGATACGGCGCTGGCCGCCCGGGGGCTGGATGCGCGCACAGCGGTGGTGACGCTGACCCATGATCCCAAACTGGATGATCCGGCCATTGTTACGGCGCTGGCATCGGATGTGTTCTATCTTGGCTGTCTCGGATCGACGCGCACCCACGGCAAACGGGTTGCCCGGCTGCAAGGTCTGGGGTTTGATGACGCGGCCATTGCCCGGATCCATGCCCCGGTCGGGCTGGACATCGGCGCGCGCAGCCCGGCGGAAATCGCCCTTTCGGTGCTGGCGCAAATCACCCAAGTGTTGCGGCGCGGCTGATGTGGTTCGGGCCTGTGCCGGTGCGCGAGGCGGCAGGCGCCATTCTGGCCCATTCCGTCGATCTGCAAGGCACGCGCCTGCGCAAGGGGCGATGGCTGGACGCCGGGGATGTGGCCGCATTGCAGGCGGGTGGCGTTGCCGAAATCATCGTGGCGCGGCTTGGCCCGGGCGATGTGCACGAGGATGCGGCGGCAGCGCGGCTGGCGGCGGCGGTCATGGTCGGGGCCACGGGCCTGCGGGCCTCGGTCGCGGCGACCGGTCGGGTGAACCTGCACGCCACGGCGCGGGGTGTGCTGTGTGTCGATGCCGAGGCGGTACATGGGCTTAACCGGATCGACCCGGCCATCACCCTGGCCACCTTGCGCCCCTACGCCCTCGTGGCCGAAGGGGCGATGGTGGCGACGCTGAAGATCATCCCCTATGCCGTGGCCGAGGCGCATCTGGCCCGGGCCGAGGCAGCGGGCACAGCCGCGATGACGCTGGCACAGCCGGTGCTGCGCCGTGCCACCCTGATCGAGACGGTGACGGGGCGCGATCCCGGCCCCAAAGGTGGCGCAGCGGTGGCGGCGCGGCTGGACGCGCTGGGGGTGGTGTTGGGCGAAACATTGCGGGTGCCGCATGATGCGGCGGCGCTGACCCGCGCGCTGGCGGCGGCGACAGGTGATCTGGTGCTGATCCTTACCGCGTCGGCCACCTCTGATGTGCAGGACGTGGCGCCCGCTGCCGTGGTGCGTGCCGGGGGGAGGGTGCACCATTATGGTATGCCTGTCGATCCGGGCAACTTGTTGTTTCTGGGAGATTTGCGGGAACGTCCCGTGATCGGCCTGCCGGGATGTGCGCGTTCGCCCGCCCTGAACGGCGCCGACTGGGTGTTGCAGAGGGTGGTCTGTGGTGTGCCGGTGACAGCGGAAGATATCATGGCCATGGGAGTGGGGGGATTGCTCAAGGAAATCCCGACACGCCCCCGCCCCCGCGAGGCGGACGAACACGGCTGAGCGCAGCGCCTCTGGCCAGCCGCGGATGCCTCCGGCGGAGGTATTTCGGGCAAGAAAGAGACCGGGGTTGTCGCATCATGGCGCGCCGGGTTGTCAAGTAAAAAGAGTGGTTCTCAAACGCTGTGGCGCGTGCTTAACTCACCACAAAATCGAATGGGGAGGACTTTGATGTCAAAGGTTTCGATGCGGGTAAACGGTCGCGCGGTAAGTGGCGAGGCCGAGGGGCGCACGCTGTTGGTTGACTTCCTGCGTGGCACGCTGGGCCTGACCGGCACCCATGTGGGCTGTGATACCAGCCAATGTGGCGCCTGCGTGGTCCATGTGGACGGCAAGGCGGTGAAATCCTGTGCCATGTTCGCCGCCGAAGCCGAAGGCGCCGAGGTGACGACGATCGAAGGCATGGCCAATGCCGATGGGTCGCTGTCGACGATCCAGGCCGCGTTCCGCGAACACCACGGGTTGCAGTGCGGTTTCTGCACCCCGGGCATGGTGATGAGCGCGGCAGCCCTGCTTAAGGACAACCCCAAGCCGAGCGAGCACGAGATCCGCGTGTATCTTGAGGGCAACATTTGCCGGTGCACCGGCTATCACAACATCGTCAAGGCAATCCTTGCTGCCAGTGGGCAAGATGTGGGTGCGATTGCCGCCGAATAGGGCGGGTGATGGTTTTTCAATACGTTCATCTGTAAAAAGTGAGGGCCGTATGGTCGGCCCTTTCGGTCTTGAAGGGGGAAAACCCCCTCGATCTGGGAGGAGAATACAATGCCGAAGGATACAGGCATCGGGGCCAGCCCGAAGCGGCGCGAGGACATTCGGTTTCTGACCGGCGACGGGCGCTATACCGATGACATCAATCTTGCCGGGCAGGCCTATGTGCATTTCCTGCGCTCGGATGTGGCCCATGCGCGGATCAGGGGAATCGAAACTGCCGCCGCCGAGGCGATGCCGGGCGTTGTGCGGATATTTACCGGTGCCGATTTCGCGGCGATCGGCGGTTTGCCCTGTGGGTGGTGCGTGACCGACCGCCACGGCAACCCGATGCAGGAACCCAAACACCCCGTTCTGGCACATGGCAAGGTGCGCCATGTCGGCGATCCGATCTGTGCTGTGGTGGCCGAAACCTTGGCCGAGGCCCGCGATGCCGCCGAGGCGATCCTGCTGGATCTGGAAGACCTGCCTGCCGTGATCGACATGAAGGCGGCGGTGCAGGACGGGGCGCCCAAGGTGCACGACGATCTGACATCGAACCTGTGCTATGACTGGGGCTTTGTCGAGGACAACAAGGCGGCGGTGGATGAGGCGATCAGGAACGCCGCACATGTGACAACGCTGGAATTGAAGAACAATCGCCTGGTCGCCAATCCGATGGAACCGCGCGTCGCGGTGGGCCAGTGGGAAAAGGGCACCAATGACTATACCCTGTACACCACGTCGCAGAACCCGCATGTGATCCGCCTGTTGATGGGGGCCTTTGTTCTGGGCATTCCGGAACACAAATTGCGCGTGGTGGCGCCGGATGTGGGCGGCGGATTTGGCACCAAGATTTTCCATTATGCCGAAGAAGCGTTTTGCACCTGGGCCGCAAAGGAATGTCGCCGACCGGTCAAGTGGACCGCGACGCGCAGCGAGGCGTTCATGTCCGATGCCCATGGCCGAGACCATGTGACAAAGATTGAACTGGCGTTGGACGCCGACAACAATTTTACCGCGCTGCGCACCGAAACCTATGCCAACATGGGGGCCTATCTTTCGACCTTTGCGCCATCGGTGCCGACCTGGCTGCATGGCACGCTGATGGCGGGAAATTACCGCACGCCGCTGATCTATGTGAACGTCAAGGCGGTGTTCACCAACACGGTGCCGGTGGATGCCTATCGCGGCGCTGGCCGCCCCGAGGCGACGTTTCAGCTGGAGCGGGTGATCGACAAGGCGGCGCGCGAGCTGGGGGTGGACCCGATTGCGCTGCGGCGGCAGAATTTCATCACCGAATTCCCCTATGCCACCCCGGTTGCGGTGGAATATGACACCGGCGATTACCATGCGACCATGGACAAGCTGATCGAGATTGCCGATCTGGCGGGGTTCGAGGCGCGGCTGGCCGAAAGCCGCACCCGCGGCAAGCTGCGCGGCCTTGGCGTGAATTGTTACATCGAGGCCTGCGGCATTGCGCCCAGCAACCTGGTCGGACAGCTGGGCGCGCGGGCGGGGCTGTATGAATCGGCCACGGTGCGGGTGAACGCCACCGGCGGGCTGGTGGTGATGACCGGCAGCCATTCCCACGGGCAAGGCCACGAAACCAGCTTTCCGCAGGTGGTGGCCGAGATGATCGGCATACCCGAGGACATGATCGAGATCGTGCACGGCGACACCGCCAACACGCCCATGGGCATGGGCACCTATGGCTCGCGTTCGCTGGCGGTGGGTGGCTCGGCCATGGTGCGGGCGACGGAAAAGATCATTGCCAAGGCGAAGAAGATCGCGGCGCATATCATGGAAGCCTCGGATCAGGATATCGAGCTGAAGGATGGCCGGTTCACGGTGGCGGGCACCGACAAATCGCTGGCCTGGGGCGATGTGACTTTGGCCGCTTATGTGCCACACAACTATCCATTGAAGGACCTGGAGCCGGGGCTGGAGGAAACCGCGTTTTACGACCCCAACAATTTCACCTATCCCTCGGGCGCCTATGCTTGCGAGGTCGAGGTGGACCCGGACACCGGCAAGGTGACGATCGAACGGTTTGCCGCAGCCGATGATTTCGGCAACATCGTCAACCCGATGATCGTCGACGGCCAGGTGCATGGCGGAATTGCGCAGGGGATCGGGCAGGCCTTGTTGGAAAACTGCGTCTATGACGCGGCGGGGCAGCTGATTTCGGCCAGCTATATGGATTATGCCATGCCGCGGGCCGACGATGTGCCCTTTTACAACGTGGATCATTCCTGTCAGACGCCTTGCACCCACAACCCGTTGGGCGTGAAAGGCTGTGGCGAGGCGGGCGCGATCGGATCGCCCCCGGCGGTCGTCAACGCGGTATGCGATGCCTTGCAGCGGGCGGGCAAGAACGTGACCCATATCGACATGCCCCTGAGCCCGGGCAAGGTGTGGGCGGCGATGCAGTGACGTACCCTCTGGCGTTGCGCCTGTGGCCAGCGCCGGAATTTGAGTATTTTCGGCAAGAAGAAGCCGGGCGATGACAACAGGAGAATGACATGTACGCCTTCGAGATGGAGCGGCCAAAGACGATTGCCGAGGCTGTGGCGGCCTTGGCCGGTGAAGAGGCCCAGGCGCTGGGTGGCGGGCAGACCCTGATTCCGACGCTGAAACAGCGGCTGGCCATGCCGGCCAAGCTGGTCTCGCTTTCGGGGATCGGGGAGATGAAGGGAATTTGCACTGACGATGAGGGGCGGCTGTGCATTGGCGGTGGGACGACCCACGCCGAGGTGGCAGCAGGGGCCGGGGCCTATCCGGCGCTGGCCGATACGGCGGCCCATATCGGTGATCCGGCGGTGCGCAACCGTGGCACCATTGGTGGATCGGTGGCCAACAATGACCCGTCGGCCTGCTATCCCGCCGCCGTACTGGCCAGCAATGCCACCATCGTGACAAACAAACGCGACATCGCGGCCGATGATTTCTTTCAGGGCATGTTCACCACGGCGCTGGACGAGGGCGAAATCATCACCGAAATCAGGTTGCCGGTGCCCGAGATGGCAAATTACCAAAAGTTCGTACAACCTGCTTCGCGATTCGCACTGGTCGGGGTGTTCGTGGCGAAATTCTCGGACGCGGTGCGCGTTGCGGTGACGGGCGCGTCTGAAGGCGGCGTGTTCCGCTGGTCGGAGGCCGAGGCGGCACTGTCGGACAACTTCAGCGCAGCGGCGCTGGACGGCTTGAGCGTTTCAGCGGACGGGATGATTTCCGACCTGCACGGCACGGGCGCCTATCGCGCGCATCTGGTCAAGGTGATGACCGGGCGGGCGGTGACGGCAGCCGCCTGAACCACGGCCGCCCTTCACGCGCCTATGGTGAAAAGGCCGCCCTCGGGATTGAATGAAGGGCGGCCTTGGATTGCTGTGTCGCGGCTTGCTTTGGCAGCGGCACGCCTTCGATGACGTGGATCACGCCGTTCGACTGGTTAACATCCGCGATGCCGACTTTTGCGAAATTGCCATCTTCATAAGGATAAAGACAGGCCCTGACCCGATGATATTGCCCGACACGGCGTTGAAGTGATGGAATCCGTCGGGTAATGCCTTTGCGGCCGCCACGATTTCGGCGGTCGGCCAGGTGCCGTCCACAACGTGGCTGGTCAGGATTTTGGTCAGCATGTCTTTGTTTATGGGTTTCAGCAAGGTTTCGACGGTGCCGGCGGGCAAGGCTGAAAAGGCAGCATTGACAGGGGCGAATACAGTGAAGGTACCGAAGCCTTTCAGCTTTTCTACAAGGCCCGCCGCCCACCATGCGATTTGCCATGGTATGGCTCTCGGCAAAGGCAGCAGTGCCGAGAGTGAGGGCGGCAAGGATTGTCGTTGCAATGAGATTTCGCATTGTATGCTTCGTCAGGGTTGGGCCGGAAATCCGGCGGGTGTGCCCAAGCCACCGCAGAACCACCGCGCGCGTTTCAGCACCGCGAAATTTTTCACTGCCTGCGGTCCGGTCAGCCCCGCCGCCGCCGCCGGCCACTCGCGGGCCCATCACCCTTGGTATTGAAGCTCACGGTGGGCAAGGTGACGATCCTGGCAAGCTCTGGAAAGGGATCGGTGGCATGGGGAATCGCGTTGGCATTGACGAAATGTTCCTGGAACCGCGGTGCGATAGCGGTTTCCACCTTGGTGATGCGGCGCACTGTCGCCTCGATCTGGCCACGCGATGCCTTGTTCAGCAGCGCAATGCGCGCACCGGTGCCTGCGGCATTACCTGCGCTGCGCACATGGTCCAGCCGCGCGTCGGGGATCATTCCCAACACTATCGCGTGTTTCGGTGAGATATGCGCCCCAAAGGCCCCGGCCAGAACGATGTTATCGACGCGGTCTGCGCCGAATTCATCCAGCAACAGCCGTGCCCCCGCGTAAAGTGCGGATTTGGCCAGCTGGATCGCGCGGATATCGCCCTGGGTAACGGTGATGCGCGGACCGCCGGTTTCAGTGGCGTCCCAAAGCAGATAGGAATGGGTGCGCCCTTCGGGACTCATCCGGTGGGTGCCGGTCTGGGCCGCCGACCCGATCAGCCCGCTGGCATCCACCAGCCCGGCCATGCGCATTTCGGCCACCGCCTCGATGATGCCCGACCCGCAGATGCCGGTGATACCGCTGGCCTGTGCTGCGGCGGTGAAGCCTTCCTCATCGCTCCACAGCTCGCACCCGATGATGCGAAACCGGGGGTCCTTCGTCACCGGGTCGATCTCGACCCGCTCGATCGCGCCGGGCGCGGCGCGCTGGCCCGACGAGATCTGCGCGCCCTCAAAGGCCGGGCCCGTCGGCGAGGAACAGGCCAGAACCCGTGTGCGATTGCCCAGCAACAGTTCGGCATTGGTGCCAACATCAACGATCAGGGTAAGGTCATCCTGCTGGTCCGGTTGTTCGCTCAGGGCGACGGCGGCGCAATCGGCCCCGACATGGCCCGCGATGCAGGGCAGGACATAGACCCGCGCCGACAGGTTGAGCGAGACCAGATCGAGTTCGCGCGCGTCCAGCGACATGGAATCGCTGCTGGCCAGGGCAAAGGGCGCCTGGCCAAGTTCGACGGGATCGATCCCCATCAACAGGTGGTGCATGACCGGGTTGCAGACGATCACGGTTTCCACGATCAACCCCGGATCAAGCCCCGCCTCGGTGGCGATTTCCACGGCCAGTGCGTCAATCGCCTGTCGCGCGACGCGGGTCATTTCGACATCGCCGCCGGGGTTCATCATCACATGGCTGACCCGGCTCATCAGATCTTCGCCAAACCGGATTTGCGGATTCATCCGCCCTGCGCTGGCCAAAACACGGCCATCGCGCAGGTCGCATAGGTGCGCGGCAATCGTGGTCGAACCCAGATCGACCGCCAGCCCGTACAGCCCACCTTCGTGCAGCCCCGGCCAGATGTCGATGATCCGCGCCGCCGTGTCGGCGTGGCCCTGGTGCAGCGCGACGGTGACTTGCCAGTTGCCCTGGCGCAGCGCGCCTTGCAGCTTGCGCAGTACGGCCAATGGCGCGGTGACGGGCCCGGTCAGCCATTGCTGCTGCAATGCGGCGGCCAGGCGTTGCAGATCGCCCGAGGGATCATGCATGTCGGGTTCTGCGACCGCGACAAGAAACAGCCGCGTCGCCGGGTCCATCGCGATGGCGCGGGCAGTGACCTCTTTGCGCACCACCTGTTTGTGAACCTGGGACTCAGGCGGCACGTCAATCACCACATCGCTTTGCACCTTGGCCTGACAGCCCAGGCGCCGCCCCTCGGCCATGCCGCGTTTCGACTTATACCGTTCCTCGACGCTGTTCCAATCGGACAGGGCGTCGGCGGCAACGGTCAGACCATGCTTGGGAAATCGTCCAAAGCCGGGCGAAACCTGACACTTGCTGCAAATGCCGCGCCCGCCGCAGACCGAGTCGAGATCGACGCCCAATAAACGCGCCGCCTGCAACACGGTCGTGCCCGCAGGGACATGGCCGCGTTTGCCCGAGGGGGAAAAGATCACCAGGGGGTCAGCCATGAAACATTCTTTCAGCGCTCAGGGGGCGATCAGGGCCGGGCCGAACAGCCAAACCGCAAGGGGCACGGGGGCCACGGCCAGCGCCAGGGTGATCGCCATGGCGCGGGTGGAAAACAGCCCCGAAAGCCCCGCAATCAGGCAGATACCACCGCCGCCACCGATCACCGCATTGCCCGGTATGTTCAGCAGCACAGCGATGGACACGTGGCGCCAGGTCACCGCCAGATCGCCCAGCCGTCCGGGCAGGCGGGCGCGCAACAGGGCAAGCCGGCGGGGCTGTGCCAGCGGCTCGATCTCGTCCAGAAGACGGCAGGCGCTGAGCAACCGCAAGTCGAGAAACAGCCGGTGCAGCACAGTGTACGACAGATGCCGCCCCGCCAGATAGGCCAGCAACAGCCCCAGCAGTGTCGCGATATAGACGGCCGGTGCAATATCGGAGCCGCGCAGCACCATCAAGGTGATGCCAATCTCGATCCCGGGCACGAAGGGAACCGCGATCAGCACTGCATAAAGTGTCAGCATCGCCGCAATGACGCCCAGACGCGCCATACCTTGCGTTGCGGGCGGCATTTGTTCGATCAGACCCATAGAAAAACCCAACAGCAGATGCACACCCCAGCCCACCGCCACAACCAGCACCAGCCGCAGCGCGATATGCAGCAAGGACAAAGGCAGGGGCGGTGGGGTTGGCACGGTCACGCAGCAGGCTCCGCCGCGCGGGGTTACGCGGAAAGCCCCAGTTAGGCGGCAAAGCGGGGAAAGGGCAACCGCTCTGTTTCGTTATGGCATCGCGTGTCAACGGCGGCGCCGGCGGCCACCGCGCCCGGCGCCTCGGTCTTGGCTGGCCTGGCTGGCCTCGGCAAAGGGGGTGCCGTCGTTCACCGCGTCCATGATGCGCGAAAACGCAATCCACCGGGTACCGTTCGGATCATGGTTCATCAGAAAGTTGGCGGCGTGGATCGCCTGCATTTCGGGCACGCGCAGCGGGTTCATGATGGCGCTGGTCATGCCGGCGGTGATCGCCATGGGCAGGAAGGCGCCGTTGATCCCGTGGCGATGGGGCAGGCCGAAACTGATGTTCGAAGCGCCACAGGTGATATTCACGCCCAATTCATCGCGCAGACGCCGCACCAGCGTGAACACCTGCTGGCCCGCGCTGCCCATGGCGCCGATCGGCATGACCAGCGGATCGACGACGATGTCTTGCGCCGGGATTCCGAAATCGGCGGCGCGCTGCACGATCTTTTTCGCAACCGCAAAACGCACCGCCGGGTCTTCGGAAATGCCGGTGTCGTCGTTGGAAATCGCCACCACCGGCACGTTGTATTTCTTCACCAGAGGCAGCACCAGTTCCAGCCGCTCTTCCTCACCGGTCACCGAATTCAGCAGGGGCCGCCCCTCGGCCGCCTCAAGCCCGTTCTGCAAGGCGCCGGGTACCGATGAATCAATGCACAGCGGCACATCAATGGTCGCCTGAATCCGCAGGATCAGATCGCGCATCAGCGGCGGTTCGACAAAATTATTGTCGGCATAGCGCGGATCAACTGCCATCTTGTTGGTGAACACCGCGCCACTGTTCACGTCCAGAACCATGGCGCCGCAGGCCACCTGCGCGAGCGCGTCACGTTCGACGGTAGAAAAATCACCCATCTCAAGTTCGGCGGCCAGCGTCTTGCGGCCCGTCGGGTTGATTCGCTCACCGATCACGCAGAACGGTTCGTCAAAGCCGATGACGACCGTGCGTGTTTTCGATTCGATGACGGTGCGGGTCATGGGGCGGCTCCTGTCAGTCGGCTCAGCGCCGTGTGCAGCGCGCTGTCGTCGAAATCTGCGATGGTGTGATGCGCCCCGGCGGCGACCAGCGCCGCTGCGGGCAGGCTTGAGCGCATTGCGAAGGTCAAAAGCCCGGCACCGGCGGCGGCGCGGATGCCCGAAGGGCTGTCCTCGACCGCAAGCGAGCGGGTGGCGTTGGCGCCGAGATTTGCCAGAGCGGTGACATAGGGCAGGGGGTCGGGCTTGCCCCGGGCGCATTCATCCCCGATCACGATCGTGTCAAAGGCATCGGTCATGCCCAAGGCCGCCAGAACCGCATCGGCGTTCAGCCGCGGCGCATTGGTAACCAGCCCGATCGCAAACCCGCCCGCCCGCGCCGCAGCAATGAACGCGCCCAGCCCCGCGATGGGCTCTACATGATCCAGCCGATCCCGATACATCGCCTCTTTGCGCAACGACAGCGCCTGTGCGTTCTCACCCGGCAACAGATCGCCAAAAATGTCGATGTTTTGCCGACCGTGGATATGCGACAAATAGAACGCCTCGTCGATGGTTTGGCCAAATTGCGCCAAGAGATCGACAAACACCGCCGCATGAACGGGGTCGGAATGCACCATGGTGCCGTCGAGATCGAGAAGAAGTGCCTGCATGGGTTCGCTTTATCCTGTCCGTATTGCGTGCGCGCCGTTTGGGCCCGCATGATGCGTCGCCCAGGTGGCTGTGGCCGTGATGCCACCCAAGGGAAAGACGTGCACCTGTTCGATGTTGAAACCGGGGTTGGCGGCCTTGTGGGCGGCCAGTTCAGCGACGAATGCAGTCGGTTCATAGGGCAGCAACAGCTTTGTCACGTCCAGCGCGCGGTTTTGCAACACCCTGAGCGACGGGCCCACGCCGCAGGCCACGGCAAAGCGGATCAGCGTCTGCAACCTGGCCGGACCGGCGACACCGATGTGAATCGGCAGATCAATGCCCGCATGCGACAGCGCATCGGCCCAGGCGATCACCGGCGCCGCCTCGAAACAGAACTGTGTGGTCAGTGCCATGCGCGCATCGGTGCGCTCGGAAAACTTCTGTTTCCAGTCAAGTGCCTGATCGACGTTTTTCAGGGTGCCATCCGGGTCGATGTCACGGTTACCTTCGGGGTGGCCCGCAACATGCAGACGTTTGAAACCGTCAAAACAACCCGATTCAAGCAGCTGCATGGAACTGTGGAAATCGCCCACCGGCGCATCGACACCGCCCGCCAGCACCAGCGCCTGATCTACCCCCGCCTCACCGCGATAGCGCGCGATCCAGTCGGCGAGCATTGCCTTGTCACGCACCAGACGTGCCGGCACATGCGGCATCACCACGAATCCATCGCATGCAAGGCGCCGGGCGGTGGTCACCATGGCCTCAATCGGGGTGCCGTCGATATGGGCAATATAAATGCGGGTGCCTTGCGGCAGCACGTCACGGAAATCTTCGATTTTCGCGGCTGTGTGCGGCATTACCTCAATGGAAAACCCGGTGAGAAACGACGCAAGATCACCGGGGCCGGGGCGCGGCATCTGCGGGCGGCGAAAGTTGAAAACGGCCATTGCGCTCTCCCATATCTGGCGGGCCATCATGCCCAGCCATCGTTGGCGATCAGGTGTTTGATCCTGTCTTGCGTATATTCGGCCTCAAGGCGGGCCGCCTCGCGCGCGGCGACCGCGCCATCCTCGCCCTCGATCACATAGGGCGGGGCCTTGCGCCATTCTGCCAGATAGGCTTCGGTTCCGGCGGCGCCGGTTTGCATCGCCGCGCGGTCGATCGCCTGTTCGAACCGCTGGGCCAAGGGCCGCTTGGCCGCGCGCCGGCCTTTGCCAACGATGACCTGGGCAGGAATGTCGCGCCAATAGACGATGGTAACCTCGGCCATGGAACCGGTCCTTCTGGGTGCTGCCCTTGCATACGCGGCGCAGACCCGGTGACGGCGCCGATTTTCGACACCTGACGCGTGTTCCGCGACGTGCCCCCGAAGTGCCCCCGACGCGCGGCACGACCCGGGGTCATGCCACCGCCCGCCGCAGTGCCCGCCTTGCCCGCTTGCGCCTGCGACATTCCCCCGATACCGTGCGACTAACCAGTGTTGGAGGGCGACATGAAGGCGCCCGAGCGTCCTATCGGTGCGGGTGCGTTCCCTTTTTCGGTCGAACCGCCTTGCATCCCAGAGCCAGATCCCGCCGCGCTGTACGCGGCGCTTGATCTTGGTACGAACAGTTGCCGGATGCTGATTGCCCAACCCAAGGGCACGCAGTTTCATGTGATTGACAGTTTTTCGAAATCGGTGCAGTTGGGTATGGGCCTTGAGGCGTCGGGGCGGTTGTCGCGCGCGTCGATGGACCGGACAATCCAGGCGCTGCGCATCTGTGCGAAAAAGCTGAAAAAGCACCGCGTCGAACGGATGCGTCTTGTCGCAACCGAGGCGTGCCGCCGCGCCACCAACGGGGCGCATTTCATGTCAATGGTGCGGCGCGAAACCGGGCTGGCGCTTGAAATCATCGCCCCCGAGGAAGAGGCGCGGCTTGCTGTCATTTCCTGTGCGCCGCTGGTCAGCACCAAGACCGAACAGCTGTTGGTGGTGGACATCGGCGGCGGCTCGACCGAGCTTGTCTGGATCGACCTGACCCGCGTGCCCAAGATCGAGCGGCCCAAGGCGATCATGCGGCTGCATTCCGGTTTCCTGCCCGATCAGGCATCGCCCTTTGCGGCGGCACGGGTCGTGGACTGGATCTCGGTGCCGCTGGGCGTGGCCACGTTGCGCGACCAGTTCGACGATGTGAAAAGCGACACCGCGCGCTTTGCGCTGATGAGTTGGTTTTTCGAGGAAAACCTCGCCAATTTCGCCCCCTACGCCGAGGAACAAGCGATCGAGCGGTTTCAGATTATCGGAACATCGGGCACCGTCACCACCGTGGCGGCGTCGCATCTGGGTCTGAAACGATATGACCGCAATCGGGTGGATGGGCTGCGCATGACCAGCGATCAGATCGACAAGGTGATCCGCGAATATCTGACCCTGGGCCCGGAAGGGCGGCGCACCGATCCGCGCATCGGGCGCGACCGGCACGCGCTGATCATGTCGGGCGCAGCGATCTTGCAGGCGCTGCTGCGGGTTTGGCCGACCAACCGTCTGTCGGTGGCCGACCGGGGGCTGCGCGAAGGGCTGCTTTATGCCCAGATGTCGGCCGACGGGGTGCTTGAGACCGGGCCATATTGACCTGGGCCATATTGAACCGGGCGTGGGGACCGGTTCAGTTTTCCCACCACCAGATGTCGGGTTGAAACCCCTGCCAGTCGCCATAGGCGGGGATTGTTTCGGGGTATTTCAACTGTTTGGCATGGGCCAGATAGGACACCGGGTTGTACCAGATCGGAATGACATAGCGCCCCGCCGTCAGTACCCTGTCCAGCGCCCTTGTGGCGGTGATGAATCCGTCACGATCAGGGGCGTTCAGCATGGCGTCGATCATCGCCTCGGCGGCGGGGCTTTTCATGCCCATCCAGTTGCGCGATCCTTCGGTTTCGGCGGCCTCTGACCCCCAGTACAGCATCTGTTCGTTGCCGGGGCTCAGCGACAGACCGCGCACATAATAGGCCATGTCAAAGTCAAACCGGGTCGTACGTTCCTGGTATTGCGCCCCGTCTACGGCGGTGACCTTGGGGGTGATGCCCATGCGACGCAGCGCCGAAGAATAGAGATCAACAATCTGTTGCGGCTCATTGGCGCCCTGGTTCAGCAGGATTTCAAAGGTAAACGGCTGTCCGGTGGCGTTTTTCATAACGCCTTGCTGAATCGTCCAGCCCGCCTCGGCCATCAGATCAATCGCAGCGGCGATGTTTCGGCGGTTGCGTTCTGACCCATCGCCCTCGGGCAGGGCGTAACCCTCGATCGTGCCGGGCAGCAGGCTGTCGGAGAAGGGACGCAGCAGCGCAGCTTCGGCATCGGCGGCCGCGCCCGGTTTCAGGCCCAGAACCGAATTCGAGAAATACGAAGTGATCCGCGGATTGACCCCGCCGTTCAGCGTCTGGTTGATGAATTTGAAGTTGAACGCCTGAATCATCGCCTCGCGCACCCGCCAATCGGCAAAGGCCGGATTGCGGGTGTTCATCACCAGCCCCTGAATGCCGCTGGGCCTCTGGTGCGGGATTTCGGATTTCACCACATCGCCGGACCGGACGGCAGGAAAATCGTATTGGGTGTTCCACTTTTCGGCATTGGTTTCGCGCATCGTGTTCAGCAACCCGGCCTTGAACGCCTCGAACATGGCGGTGCCGTCACCGAAAAACTCCATACGGATGTCATCAAGGTTCATCGTGCCCTTGCGGAACGGCAGATCGGCCCCCCAGTAATCCGGGTTGCGCTTCAACAGCACGAAGCGGCCCGGATCGAAATCAGCAATGACATAGGGCGCGCTGCCGATTGGCACCTGGTCGATGCCACTGGCGGTGAAATCACGCCCGTCCCATTGCGCCTTTTGCAGGATCGGGCGCATCCCCATGATCAGCGGCAGTTCCCGGTCGGCCACATTGAAGGTGAAGCGGACAGAGCGCGCGCCGGTCTGTTCCATTTTCTCCACTTTGGCCCAGGTGCCCAGATACCGGGGGTGCCCAACGGTGCCCAATGTCTGATAGCTCCACATCACGTCTTCGATCGTCACCGGGCTGCCGTCCGAGAATTTTGCGGCGGGGTTCAGGGTGAATTCCACCCAGGTGCGGTCCGGGTCCGTCTCGACTGATTCGGCCAAAAGACCGTACAAGGTGAAGGGTTCGTCATAGCTGCGTCCCAAAAGCGTCTCGAATGCCAGAAACTGCAACTGCCATGGCACGGTGCCGCGCAGGATGAACGGGTTGAGCGAATCAAAGCTGCCCACCTCGCCTTGCACGATCCGCCCGCCCTTTGGCGCATCGGGGTTGACGTAGGGCAGGGACACAAAATCCGGTGGGTTGGCGGGGTCGCCATACATAGCTATGCCATGCTGCGGCTCGGCCAATGCAACAGTGGCGGCAAGCGTCGCGGCGCAAAATGCCCCCATGCGACACAGGGTTTGGAAACGATCAATGATCATCCGGGGGTTTTGTCCTTTCAATAGCGACGATTTGATCTTCAGCTTACTGGGATTTTCCTTGTCGATCAAACTTATGGCTTGGATCGTGCTGCGGGAAAGGGTATAACGACATCACTGCTCGATAGGTTTCTTGCCTGTATGAAACCTGCCTCAATAACTCAACGCCCGCCTTGTGCGGGCGTTTTTTTTTGTTCTATCCGGCAGGTTTGCAGGGTGTATTGCACCCATCACCTTGACCGTGCCATTTTTGTGAAGCCCCTTGCTGGCTTGGTGTTTTTAACCATTTTTGGCGGCGCGCGCGAACCGGACCGGCCGCCATGTGCGGGTTGGGACAGCGGTCTTGGCGACCGGCAAACCGCCGCGGAACACCGTACACAAGTCGCCCGAAACAGTGGCGAATCACGCTGACTTCAGCCGCGATTTTGCGCCGTCCTGCACCCATGGCTTTTGCCGCGCCACTCGCTAGGATGAGGGCAACCCAAAAACCGACAGGAGCAGTCATGTCACTCGCAGGAAAAACCGCCATCGTCACCGGCAGCAACTCGGGCATCGGGCTTGGCATTGTCTGGGAACTGGCCCGCGCCGGGGCTGATGTGGTGCTGAACAGTTTCACCGACCGTGAAGAGGATCACGCCTTGGCCCAGGGCATCGCGGACGAGACCGGCGTCAAGGCGCGCTATGTCCGGGCTGATATGTCCAAGGGGGACCAGTGCCGCGCGCTGATCGAACAGGTGGGCGTCTGCGACATTCTGGTGAACAACGCGGGGATTCAGCATGTGGCCCCGATCGACAAATTTCCGGCCGACAAATGGGATGCAATCATCGCAATCAACCTGACCTCTGCCTTTCACACCACCGCCGCTGCGCTGCCGCTGATGCGCAAGGCCGGATGGGGCAGGGTGATCAACATCGCCAGCGCCCATGGACTGACCGCCAGCCCGTACAAATCGGCCTATGTTGCCGCCAAACACGGCATCGTTGGCCTGACAAAAACCGTTGCCCTTGAAACTGCGCAGGAACCGATCACCTGCAACGCGATATGTCCCGGTTATGTGCTGACTCCGCTGGTCGAGGCGCAGATCCCCGACACCATGAAGGAATACGGGATGGATCGCGAAACCGTGATCCGCGACGTGATGCTGCAACGCCAGCCGTCAAAGGAATTTGCCACCGTCGAACAATTGGGCGGCACCTGCGTGTTCCTGTGTTCCGGCGCGGCGACGCAGATCACCGGCACGACAATCAGTGTCGATGGCGGGTGGACGGCGCTGTAATCGCGCAAGCCACACCGCAGAAACGCGGCCGACCTATGGTCACTCGGCCGCGTGACCGGCCAGAACAACCGGCGCTGTGCCAGGCTTTGGTGTGGGATAGACAAGGCCGGCCGAGATCACCAGCTTGGCCGCGTCCTCAACACTCATGTCCAGAATGATGACATCAGACCGGGCCACGAACAGCAGAAAACCCGAGGTCGGGTTCGGTGTTGTCGGCAGAAAGACCGAAATCTTGTCAGACTCGATCGGAATTTTACGACTGATTTCGCCCTTTGTGCTGGTCGAGACAAAGGCGATCGCCCAGATCCCCGGGCGCGGATATTCCACCAGGCACGCCTTTTCAAACGATGTCTCGCTTTGGGCGAAAACTGTTTCTGCAATCTGTTTCAAGCCGTTGTAAACTGACCTTACGACTGGCATCCGGTCAACCAACCCCTCGCCCCAGCGGATCAGAGACCGCCCGATCAGCCCCTTGGCCAACCAACCGATGATAACCGTGAACACGAGAAAGAAAATCACCCCGACGCCACGCAGGTTGATGCCGATATAACTTTCCGGTTGGAAACGTCCCGGCACGAAGGGCAATACCCAACTGTCCATCCAGCCCACAAACGACCAGATCAGCCAGATTGTCAGCCCGATGGGCGCGATCACGACAAGCCCGGTCAGAAAGCTGCCCCGCAGGCTGGCAAACATGCTGCGCCGACGGCGCGGCTCACTCTCGTCTTTCGTCTGGCGTGTCATCTGTTTCTTGCCCCGGCCCCGTCGATTTCTACTTAGGGGCTGTCGGTGTACTGCGCAATATCAGCGTGCAGTTTGTCCGACCCCAAGGCGGATCGCGCTGATCTCCTGTGCAATTTCGGCGGCAAGGCGCGCATTGTTCAGCACCAGTGCGATATTGGCCCGCAACGACCGCCCTTCGGTCAGTTCGAAAATCCGCGCCAACAAAAACGGCGTGACCGACTTTGCCGCGATCCCGCGCGCCGCCGCCTCATGCACCGCCTGATCAATGATCGGAGCGAGTTCCGCGGGGGCGATTTCTTCGTCTGTCGGGATTGGATTGGCCACCAATTGCCCCCCGGGCAGCCCCATGCGCCCCCGGATCACATGCGCCGCTGCTATATCGGCGGCACTGTCCAGGCGCAGCGGCGCGGCCAATCCCGAATCACGCGACCAGAAGGCGGGAAATTCATCCTGACCAAAGGCAATCACCGGCACACCGAAGGTTTCCAATACTTCCAGCGTCTTGGGCAGGTCAAGAATCGCCTTGGCGCCCGCTGCAACCACGCTGACCGGCGTCTGGGCCAGTTCACGCAGATCGGCGGAAATGTCGAAGGTCATCTCGGCGCCGCGATGCACCCCGCCGATGCCGCCCGTGGCAAACACCTCGATCCCCGCAAGCCGGGCTGCGATCATCGTCGCGGCCACGGTGGTGGCGCCGGTGCCTCGGGTGGCGATGCATACCGCCAGATCGGCGCGCGACAGCTTTGCCACCGCCCGCGCCTGACCCAGGGCTGTCAGTTCGGCCTCGGACAATCCGATGTGCAGCGCACCGCCAATCACCGCGATGGTGGCCGGCACGGCGCCCGCATCGCGGATCGTGCGTTCGACCAACATCGCGGTGTCGATATTTTGTGGATAAGGCATTCCGTGGGTGATGATCGTGCTTTCCAGCGCGACCAGCGGCAGGCCACCTTCCCGGGCCTCGCGCACTTCGCAGGACAGACGCAGCGGCAGCGACATCATCGGATCTCCCCGGAAACGTAATCGGCCGCCGCGCGCAAAGCCAGGTGCAGCGCGGCCTCGGGCGAAACACCCGCCAGATCGGCGGCCATATGCGCCGCCATGAACGTATCACCCGCCCCGGTCACGCGGTTGACCAGCACCGCGGGCGGCTGGGCGCACAGCAGGCCCCGAGGGCCCGCCTCGGCCACTGCCGCACCGCCGTTGGTGACCAGCACCCTATGCGCTCCCCGGCCGCGCAACGCCGCTGCGGCAACAAGAGCATCTTCAAACCGCGTCTGCATCAACAGTCCCGCCTCCTCAAGATTTACATAAAACGTCGCATTCGGGTGCGACAACAGCCCCGACAATCGCTCGGCCTTGCCGGGCGATGCTGGCGCAACCCGCAAATCGGCAGCAGCAAACAGCGGGCTGCGCGCGATCTGCGCCAGAAGATGCGCTGTCAGATTGCCGTCCAGCGCGATCATCCCGCCAAAAGGTGCCTCGGCCCGCCCCAAGGTACCATCGGCCAGAGGGCGCAAGATCTTGTCACCGGCCGCCTCAAGCGAGTGCGCATCGGCAATCGCGGCGATCAGCCCGTTCCCCCCCTCAACCGCCATATAACGATCAGTCGGCAAATCGTCGGACCGATAGACATGCGCGATGCCCAAACCCAGATCACGGCAGGCCGCGATCAGTTCCTCACCCTCGGCGTCACGGCCCACCACGCTCAGCAATTCACAGCGCAGATCGAACCGGCGCAGGGTCATGGCAATGTTCATCGCCACCCCGCCGGGCAGACGGGTGATCCGGCCCGGCACGTCCGACCCCACCCGCATTGTTGCGGGCGCGCGGCCGATGATGTCCCACAGGACCGAACCGATGCACAGGATTTCAGGCGGTGTCATGGCAGTGTTTGTGGATCACGCCGGGGCAGGGGGCAAGGGCGCACCTGTTCAGCCGGCACGGCATTTGAGTATTTGGACAAAGAAGAAACGCAAATCCGCGCGCTGTTTCTTCTTTGTCAAAATACTCCCGCCGGAGGCATCCACGCTTTCAACGCACACCGGCGTTGGAGACCTCTTGCACACCGCATACAACCCGTGTACGCGACGGCTACTTCACAGGTGGGGCTTGGGCCGTTCGGGGGAAACATCCCCGTCTGGTCCGCCGGTTGAGCGAAAGCTCTGATGGCCCCGCCGAGGCGCAAACCGGAAAAGGAACATGGACATGGCGCTCCCCGATTTCAATCTGCGTCAGCTTCTGGAAGCTGGCGTTCACTACGGTCACCAGACACAGCGCTGGAATCCGCGGATGCAACAATACATCTACGGCGACCGCAACGGTATTCACATTCTGGATCTGACCCAGACCGTGCCGATGCTGGACCAGGCGCTGAAGGTGATCCGCGACACAGTGGCCAAAAACGGCCGCATCCTGTTCGTCGGCACCAAGCGCCAAGCGCAAAAGCCGGTGGCCGAGGCGGCCGAAAAATGCGCCCAGTACTATATGAATCACCGCTGGCTGGGCGGCACGCTGACCAACTGGAAAACCGTATCGCAATCCATCGCCCGTCTGAAAATGATCGACGCAAAGATGGAGCAGGGTGCCGAGGGCCTGACCAAGCGCGAGCGGCTGAGCATGGAGCGGGACCAGGCCAAGCTGAACGCATCCTTGGGTGGCATCCGCGAAATGGGCGGCGTGCCCGATCTTCTGTTCGTGATCGACGTGAACAAAGAGGATCTGGCGATCCTCGAGGCGCGCAAGCTGGGCATTCCGGTGGTGGCCGTGGTCGACTCCAACTGCTCACCAGATGGTATTGATTATGTCATCCCCGGCAACGATGATGCGGCGCGGGCGATTGCGCTGTATTGCGATCTGGCGGCGCGTGCGGCGCTTGACGGCATGTCAGCACAGATGTCCGCCGCCGGGATCGATATGGGTGCTATGGAAGAAGCCGCTGTCGAGCAGGTTTTGGCCGAACATGAAGCCGCCGCTGCAGCTGCCGCCAAAGCCTGACACCAGATCGGTTCCGTGGCCCCCAACGTCACGGAACCGACATCGGGCCGGGCTATGCCCCCCGACACAACAGACATTTTTCGAGGAGCCAAGGATATGGCAATCACCGCTGCACAAGTGAAAGAATTGCGCGACACAACAGGTGCCGGCATGATGGACGCCAAGAAGGCGCTGACCGAAACCGATGGCGACATGCAAGCCGCCATCGACTGGTTGCGCACCAAGGGTCTGGCCAAGGCAGCCAAGAAATCCGGTCGCACCGCTGCCGAGGGGCTGGTCGCGGTCAAGGTTGACGGGGGCACAGGCATTGCTGTCGAGGTGAACTCGGAAACCGATTTCGTTGCAAAGAACGCTGATTTTCAGGCCATGGTTGAGGGTATCGCCATTGCTGCCCTGGGCGCGGTTGATGTCGAAACACTGAAGTCCGCGACGATCGACGGGAAAAGCGTTGAGGCGACAGTGACCGACGCCATCGCCAAGATTGGCGAAAACATGTCGGTGCGCCGCATGGCCAAGCTGGGCGGTGATACGGTTGTGTCCTATGTGCACAATGCCGCTGCACCCGGAATGGGCAAGATCGGCGTTCTGGTTGCGATGACCGGCGGCGACGATGCCTTTGGCAAACAGGTCGCGATGCACATCGCCGCAACCAACCCGGCGTCGCTGTCCGAGGCCGATCTGGATCAGTCGCTGGTCGAGAAGGAAAAGCAGGTGCAAATGGACATCGCCCGCGAAAGCGGCAAACCCGAGGCGGTGATCGAAAAGATGATCGTCGGGCGGATGGCAAAGTTCATGTCAGAGGTCACGCTTTTGGGTCAAGCCTTTGTGGTGAATCCTGATCTGACTGTGGCGGCTGCCGCGCAAGAGGCCGGCGCCACGATCACGGGTTTCATCCGGTTGGAGGTGGGCGAAGGCATCGAGGTGGTCAAGGAAGACTTTGCCGCCGAGGTGGCCAAAGCCGCCAAGGGCTGAATTCCTCGGAGAAACCAAACATGGGCGCGCTGCATCGGTGCGTCCATGGTCTGTGAACTTGCACACCGCAGGTCGGGTGATTGCGCGGATCACCGTTCAACAACGAAAATCTGATTTTGGAATGACGCTTTCAAAACAGCCTGTGCAGTGGTCTCTACATCCAGCGCCCCGCGCGCGAGGCGCAGGTGTTTTTCCACTGTTGCAACAGTCAATCCCATTATTTCAGCGGCATCCTGAACCGTCTTGCCATCGCGCATCCATTCAAGTGCCTCGCGTTGCCGAGGCGTAAGTTGTCGGGTCGGGGAAGAGTAGGGCAGGTTGATCATCTTTAGATGCGCCACGTTGTTCATCACCGTGATGGCGCGCCCGTGTTCTGTCCAAACCTCTTCAACGTCATCCTGCGACATGCCGCACCGGGCAGTCAGGGCAACGGCCCCCTTGTTGCGGATCGATGCGTCGCGGAAACTGATCGAATAGCCGGCGGTCACCCCATGGGCGCGGTTGAAGGCGGCAACTTTCTTTTCGCTCTCGCTCAGGGAGTTGACATTCTTGCTCCACCAGGTCCAGCTGCACGGGCCATTGTTGCGAACGGCCCAATTGACCATTGGCGCATGGAAATACAGCCCACCATTGATGAACTTGTCGGCGTAATCGCCGGTGTGGTTGGTCATGATGAGAAAATCTTCACGGTCACCAAAGCCTGTGGCCGTGCGAAACCGGGTAAATCCGTACAACAGCCGATCAAAACCATAGCTGGCCATCTTCTCGCAATGCAGGCGCCAGACATCTTCGACCGAGGTGGCGTCGGTGACCTGTTCGAGATAATCAATCATGGCACCGCTTCCAGATGACCTGCCATTGCGTTGATCGCCATGGCATATCCATTGGGACCAAAACCACAGATGATGCCCAAGGCGACCTTGGCGATATAGGATCGGTGGCGGAACGGTTCGCGCGCATGGACATTTGACAGATGCAGCTCAATGGTCGGAATTTCGGCCGACGAAATTGCATCCATCAAGGCCACCGAGGTGTGGGTGTAGGCGCCCGCGTTCAGGATCAGCCCCTGATGCACACCGCGTGCGGCGTGGATGTGGTCGATCAGCACACCTTCATGGTTTGACTGGTGAAATTCCAGAGCCAAACCCAGCCGCGCTGCTGTGTCGTGACACAGGGTTTCAATTTCGGCCAAGGTCGTGCGACCATAAACATCCGGCTGCCGCTGGCCCAGCAGATTCAGGTTGGGCCCGTTCAAAATCAGAACCGACGTCATGATATGTCATCCTTTTCCCAAGAAGTTAACATAATCGTGCAGGGGCAACACTGTCGAGCGCGATCCGCATCACTTCAAATCTTATCCCAGGGAACCGTGTCGGCTGGGTTTCAATACATCTTTATTTAACATAATACTCATTATGATCTGATTGTACGGAGGAGAGTGGGCGGCCCGCCCTTCACTTCAACGCCGCAATGACTGCATCGGTGGTACACACCGTTGCTACGTTTTGCATCGCATAGTTGATCGACACGGCGTGCCACTCGGCGTTCATCGTGGAACAGGCATCCTCTGGCACGATCATGTGAAACCCCTTGTCAGCGCCGGTGCGCGCCGTGTGTTCGACGCTCATGTTGGTCCAGGCGCCGCAACTGATGATCGTGTCGCGTTGGCCATGGTGCAAATAGGATTGCAGGCGCGAGGTTTCCCAACCGCTCATCGACATCTTCTCGACGATCAGATCGCCGCTCTGCGGTTCCACCCCCGGTGCTGGTCGCACGCCCCAGGTGCCCCGCACCAGCGCGTTTTCGTTCTTCAGCCCGCGCATCAGGCCGGAATGTTGTGCCAGATACGGGTGACCCGGTTCGCAGACCATCCAGACGTGCAGCACCATCACCCCCTTTTCCCGCGCCACCGCAGCCAGACGTGCAACATTGGCCAGTACGTTTTGCGCCCGCGCATGATCGGGCGCGCCGCTGTCAGCAAAGGCGCCGCCGTCCATCACCACATCGTTTTGCAAATCCTGCAAGATCAAGGCGGTGCGCGCCCCGACGATGGGCTTGGGAACCGCGACGGTGATCAGCGCAGGCGCAGCAAAACCCCGCACAGCCGGTTCGGCGCGGCGTACCGGCGCAGGCTGCGCAAACATGAAGGGTTCATCGCGACCCTTTGTTTTCGTGCGTATTTCATAGATCGACGTGCAGGCGCAAAGATATAGGGTGCCCCAGTCCGGCCCCCAGTGCAGGTTCGCCACCATTTCTGGGCAACTGACCTTGCCCAAAAGCTGACCGTGGAAAGAATAGACCCACAGCCCCGCGGGCGCCGTCACCCAGATATTGCCATCGCGGTCAGCCTTCATCCCGTCGGGCCGCCCGGCCAGCAGATCATCCTTGATACCACCGGCAAAGACCCGGCCGTTTTCCAACCGGCCGTTCACCACGTCAAACATGCGGATGTTTGCCTGTTCTGTGTCGTTCACCCACAGCCAGCGCTGGCACGGGCTGAAACACAACCCGTTTGGTTGTGAAAACAGATATTTGTCCACCACAAGTTCAGGTTCGTCACCCGGCCTGTGCCCCGGTGGCAGACGATACACCCCCTGAAATCCCAGCTGCGTCGGGCGCGGCACACCAAAATGTTCCATCCGGCCATAGGTTGGATCGGTGAACCAGATCGCGCCGTCATTGCCGACGACAATGTCGTTCGGGCTGTTCAATTCGCGCCCCTGGAAATGTGAACACAGCACTTCGCGCACGCCATCCCGGCGCAGGCGCACCACGGAAGACGTGGAATGTTCACAGATCAGCAGGTTCAGGTCGGCATCATAGGTCATGCCGTTGCCCTTGTTCGACGGGCGCGCCACCTCGTGCACGCCCTGCCCCGGCACATAGCGCCGCCGCACGTCGCCGGGCATATCGGAAAAGATCAGCGACTGATCCACCGGATGCCACAGCGGCCCCTCGGTGAAGATGAACCCGGTGGCGATCTGGCGCACCGGTTCGGTTTCGTCCAGCAGCGTATGGAAACGGTCGGCAATGGCGGTGTGACCCATGGCTTACACCGCAAACCATGGCCGGTCAGGCAGCGTCTGGGTCAGCGGTCCGGGCACCGTCATGCCCAGCCGGCCCACGACCTTTTGGCGCTGAACCTTGGCGGGTTTGTCGTGGATCGGCAGCAGGAAGGTGTAATTGCTGAGCAATTTCTTGATCGCGCCCTTTTCCTCGCGCTTGCTTTGGCTGTGGTTGCCGGTGACGCGCGGTTCGATGCAGTTGTTGGTGTAGAGGTGGTTCACGATCTGATCGTTGAAATCATAGATCACGTCGCCGCAAATACAGGCCAGCCCCTCGGCGGTTTCGACCACCACGTTCATGCTGCCCTCGGTATGGGCGCCGGCATGTTCGCACCAGACGCCGGGAATGATTTCTTCGGCGGTGGTGATGTCGAGGTCAAGGAACCGCATCGCCTCGGGCTCATAGATCCGGTCGACCAGATGCTTGATGTCGGGCTTGGGGTATTGCGGGTACATGATGCCGCTGACCGAAAACTCCATCTCGCGGCGGTTGAGAACCACGGTGGTGTTCATCGGAAACCTGTCATCCTGCCCGGCATGGTCGATATGCAGGTGGGTGTGCAGGATATAGCGTATATCGCCCAGTCGCAGCCCGTGCCGCGCCAGTTGGTTTTCGACGCGGTTGTCGTGAAATTGCAGGCCCCGCATCCCCAGCGACTCCATGATCGCATTGTCGCGGTATCCGGTATCGACCAGAACCGGATATTCGCCGCCGGTGATAAGAAACCCGTAAACAGGCACCCGACGCACCCGCCCACATTCGTGCCCCAGCACAAGGAACGAGGTTTCCAGCTCAATATCGCCATAGTCCAGCAGGTGAATTTGCAAGGCCATATCGCCCTCCCTAGATGCCATAGACACGGGCGGCCGTGTCATTGAAGATTGCCAATTGTTTGTTCTTGTTCAGGGTCTTGGCTCCCTTTGTGAAGGCATGGAACAGCTCGGTATAGCTGCTCCACAGTTTTTCGATGGGGAAATTGCTGCCAAACATACAACGCTCGGCGCCGAACATATCCTCAACAGTCACGATCATCTCTTCGATGAAATCGGGATCGACGCGATGGCTGAAGGTTCCAAAACCCGACAGTTTCGTCACCACGTTGGGACTGTCGGCCAGCGCTTTCATCCCCTCGTGCCACGCCGCGCGCCCGATTTCTGAGGTATCCTCAAGCATTCCAGAATGTTGCAAGACAAAGGTAATGTGCGGACAGGCGCGGGCCAGTTCAACGGCACCGGCCATTTGCGGGGTGAAGACCTGTAAATCAAAGGTCCAGCCATAGTCGCCCAGACGGGCGATGTTCTGTTGAACCGTGGCATCACGGCACAGATCGGGGTGGCTTGCAAAGCGATAGGTTGCGTTTTCATGCCAATGAAACTGCTGACGTATACCGCGCATCCGATTGAAAGATTTCAGCTTTTCCAGCTGCGCCCGAACATCGCCAGTGGTGAAATCAACAAATCCGACGATGGCGCTTGGCATGCCATGCGCCTCGCCCTCGGTCTGCACCCAGGCGACCTCATCCATGAAACGGTCAGGCGCCCAGTTTGCCTGCACATAGACCGATTTCGTGATCCCGGTGCCGGCGATGTCGCCGAGGTACTCGCGCATCGTGTAGTCGCGCATGATGCCACGATAAGGGCCAAAGATGCGCGGCTGTTCCGGTCCCAGCAGCCAGGGCAGATCCTTTTGCAGCCAGATGTGGTGATGTGCGTCGATCATGCCGCGTGCCTCAGGTTCAGGATGTGATCGGTGATCGCCGCGATGTCGGCCCCGTCGGACAGGCTGTCGAGGAAGGGCAGCACGGCCTTCAGCCCCGCCGCTTCGGGGCGATAGTCGGGGTCGCGCGCCAGCGGCGTCAGCCAGTCCAGCCGCCAGGCGCTGCGCGACAGGCGCGCCACCGAATCGATCATCGCGCTTGGGTCGCCACGTTCCAACCCATCCGACAGCACGATCACCGCCGCGCCGCGCGCGAACCCGGCAAAGCGCGGCACGGCAAGGTAAGCGGCCAGCGCTTCACCGATCCGGGTGCCGCCATCGAAATCGGCGACCAGCGCCCCTGCCCGCCCCAGCGCCTGCGCCCGGTCGGCGGGGCGCAATGCCGTGGTGATCCGGGTCAGCCGGGTGCCAAGGGTGAACACCTCGGCCCGGTCGGCGATCTGCACGACCGTATGGGCCAGCCGCAGCGATGCCTCGGACCGCTCTTTCATCGAGCCGGACACGTCGATCAACAACAGTACCCGGCGTTGACGCGTCTTGCGGCGGGTCTGGAACAGTTGCATCGCCTCGCCGTCACGGCGGGCCGCGTCGCGCAAAATGCGGCGCATGTCCATGCGGCTGCCGCGCTTGGCCCGTTGTCGGCGATAGGACAGCCGCCGGGGCAGCGCGCCGGCGCCATCGCGGGTCAGCCGCAACAGCGCGTCGTCGGTATCATCGCCCCCAAGGCTGCGGCGCGCCAGCCGTTCAGCCGTCACCGCCCGGTCGCCCGCCTCGGTCTCATCTTCTGCGATTTCAATATCCTGACTGGTGCCTGTCGGCTCGTACGCCGCGACCGAGGGGTCTTCGCCCTCGGCAGGGAGCGCAACAGACTGGCCCAGGAACACCGCACGAAAGATCGCGTCATATTCGGCCAGCCGTTCGGGCGGCACCGAAAACAGTGCCCGCCCGGCCCGCCAAATGTCGGTGATGCTGCGCGGCCCCAGCACCGACACGCCTTGGATGAACCCGATGGTCTGGTCCGGCGATACCGCAAACCCGGCAGCGCGCAGGGCCTGCGGCAAGGCGATGAAGGGCTGCAAGGCGCGGCGGATCATGCCGCCTCGCCGGGCAACAGCTGCGCGAGGCGCGGCGCAAGATAGGTCAGATCGTCGTGATCCTTGACAGCTACGCCGATGGCCCGCCGGAACGCATCGGGCCAGCGTGCGCCCTGCCCGTTCAACAGCGTCGCCGCCTCGGCCCATTCGATCGTTTCGGCCACGCCGGGCGGCTTCGCCAAAGGCTCGGCGCGCAGGGCGTTGACCGATGCCACCACGGCATCGGCGGTCGCGCGCGCCACACGCGACGCACGCGCCATGACGATCTGTGCCTCCAACTCGGGGTGCGGATAGTCGATCCAGTGATAGACGCAGCGCCGGCGCAGCGCCTCGTGCAAATCGCGGGTGCGGTTACTGGTCAGCACCACAACAGGCGGCTGGGTGGCGCGTACGGTGCCTGTTTCGGGGATCGAGATGGTGAAATCGCTGAGGAATTCCAGCAGAAACGCCTCGAACTCGTGATCGGCGCGGTCAATTTCGTCGATCAGCAACAAGGACGTGGCGGGGTTTCTCAACGCGGTCAGCAAGGGACGCTCCAGCAGAAACGCCTCGCTGTACAGGTTCAAGTTGTCCTGCCCGGCCTGGCGGATCGCCAGCATCTGCCGGGGATAGTTCCATTCATACAACGCCGCCGCCGCGTCGATGCCCTCAAAGCATTGCAGCCGGATCACCTGACGGCCCAGCACGCCACCCAGGGCCTTGGCTGCTTCGGTCTTGCCCACCCCCGGCGCGCCCTCCAGCAGCATCGGCTTGCCCAGGGCCAGCGCAAGATAGCTGGCGGTGGCCAGCGCGTCGTCGGCGAGGTACTGCGCATCGACCAGCGCCCTCTGCAACGCCTCGGGGCTGGCCAACCCGGCGATATTGGGGCGCACGGCCATTTATCTCAGGCCCTGCGGTTTCGCGCCGCCGTTCGCCTGCAAGCCGCGCAGCACCTTTTCAGGCGTGATCGGCAAGCGGTCGCAGCGCACGCCGACAGCGTTGTAGATTGCATTGGCAATGGCGGGCAGCACCGGGTTGGCGCACATTTCGCCCGGCCCCTTGCCGCCGAACGGCGCATCTTCGGCCGGGCGTTCCAACACTGCAATATGGTGTGGCACGATTTGCCCCGGTCCCGGCATCAGATAGGTGTTGAAATCGGTCGGCCCATGGCTGCGGTCGGGGTAATACGGCTCGGTCGTTTCGTACAGCGCATGGGAAACGCCCATCCAGGCCCCCCCGATCAGCTGTTGTTCCACAAGGCGCGGGTTCAGCGCGCGCCCCACCTCATAGGCCGAGTTGATCTGGGTCACCGTCACCTCGCCGGTTTCGTCATCGACCTCAAGGTCGATCACCAGGGCGGCGTGGGCAAAGCAGGTGACCGGGGTCATTTCGCCGGTTTCGGCGTCGGCCTCGGACGGCGGGATCAGGAATATACCACGCCCCGACAGGGTGCGCCCCTGTTTGAACTGCGCCGCCATGGCGGTGTCGGCCACGGTGATGCTGCGGCTTGGCGCACCTTTGACGTGGATGTTGCCCTTGCCGTCGGTGTCCAGATCGGCGGCGTTCACCTCCAATTCCTCGGCGGCGGCCTCCATCATCTGTTTGCGGGCCTCGGCGCTGGCCCGGATCACCGCATTTCCCACGCGGTGGGTGCCGCGCGATGCGAAACTGCCCATGTCATGCGGGCCTGTATCACTGTCGGCGGTATCGACATAGACATCCTCGACCGGCACGCCCAGGGTTTCGCTGGCGATTTGCCGGGTGACCGATTTCATCCCCTGCCCCAGGTCGATGGCCGACAGCGCCACCATGAACTTGCCATCGGGGGTGGAATGGACCAGCGCCTGTGCCGGGTCACCGCCGAGGTTCATGCCGATGGGATAGTTGATGCAGGCAAAGCCGCGCCCTTTGTGAATGGCCATCTCAGCGCCTCCGCGTGCCGGACAGGAACCGTGAAGTGCCGGGGCGGTTCACCCCCCGGCTGAACGGCTGATCCGGTTGATAGGATCCGGGCGGCGGCGGTGCCGCACTGGCCGGCGGTGCAGCGGGCGGCGGCGCATAGGCGGGCGGCGGCGCGTAAGCCGGCGTGTCGGCGCGCGGTGGTGTGGCGGTGCCCGGTGCCGTGGCGCGGGGTGCGGCGGCGGGCGCGCCCTGGGCCGCGGCAATGCGGTGGCCGATGCGTTCGACCTCGATCTCCATATCGGGGTTCTGCACAGGCACGGCCCCCACCGCCGCGCTTGCCTGCCCTGCGGCAATGCGCCCTGTGCCCCGCGTGGCAGGGGCAGTGTCGGCCGTGCGGCCCGCGCGACGTTCGCCGACCCGGCCTTCGTCATCGGTGACGGTTTCGGGAATTTCCCCCCGTTCACCAACACCACCGCCGCGCAGCGAAGACGCGGCGGCGCTGTCGGGCGAAATTGCCCAGTCCGCCTTGCCCGCCGCCACCTGGCAACACTCGATCAACGCCGTGTTCTTGGCCCGGCGGCGGTGCGCCTTCATGTCGCCGTCGCGGTAAGCGTTGAGGATGCGCAGGTCGATGGGATTCATCCCCACAACCTCGGCCACCCGGTCCATGTGACACTCGATCGAAAAATCCACCGCCGTTATGCCAAACCCGCGCATGGCGGTGGCGGGCGTGCGGTTGGTGACGACACAATAGACGTTCGACGACACGTTCGGGATGGAATACGGACCCGGCAAATGCCCCGTGCCCTTGATGATCGCATAGGGCGACAGCCGCATATAGGCGCCGGAATCAAAGAACCCGGTGAATTGGCGCGCCACGATGCGCCCGTCACGCATCACCCCGTCCTTGATGCGCCACCGCTCGCCACCGCGCGGGGCGCCCACCTGCATTTCCTCGTACCGGTCCCAGGCGAATTTCACCGGTTTGCCGGTCAGCATCGCCCCCAGAACGGCAGTGGGTTCGACGATGGAATCCACCTTGCCGCCAAACCCGCCCCCCGCCGTGCCACCGATGAAGTGCAACCGCGACGACGCGATATTCAACAGCTTGGCCGTGGTGCCCAGGGAAAAGAACAGCGCCTGGGTGTTGGTGTGACAAACAAACCTGCCGTTCTGTTCCGGGGCCGCGATGGCGCCGCAGGTTTCGATCGGCGCCTGTTCGATCGGCGACATCTGGTATTCGGCTTCGACGATGTGGTCGGCCCGCGCAAAACCCGCGTTCACGTCGCCGAAACGCAGTTTCTGGTGATCGTATTTATCGTGATAATCAAAGGTGTTATTGGGATAAACCTCATTCACCACCGGCGCGCCGGGTTTCAGCGCCTCTTCCACGTCCAGAACGTGGGGCAACAGCTCGTACTCCACCCGCACGGCCGCCACGGCATCGCGCGCCTGACGCTCGGTGTCGGCGATGATCCAGGCGACGGTTTCGCCGAGGTATCGCACCTTGTCATGGGCGCACAGCGGTTCGTCGTCACGCCCGAAGTTGATGAGCGACAGCAGCGTGTTCAGGTTCACCGGCACATCGCGCGCGGTGACCACCCGACGCACACCCGGCATCCGCCCGGCGGCGTCGGTGTCGATGCGCCGGATGCGGGCGTGATGGTGCGGCGACCGCACGGCGCGCATGTGCAAAAGGCCATCGAACAGATGGTCGTCGAAATATCGGGTGCGGCCGGTGACATGGCCCAGAATATCCTGCCGGATCGTGGGCTTGCCAATCTCTTTCAATGTGTCATCCCGCTCGTCGGCGAAGATGTCCTTGCGAAATTCGACGCTGGTCATGCGGATCTCCCTTGCATCCGGGCGCTTGCCGTCAAAATGGCATCGACGATGGGTTCATAGCCGGTACAGCGGCACAGATTTCCGCTGATCGCCTCGATCACTTCGTCGCGGCTGGGGTCTGGCACGCGGTCAAGCAGCGCCTTTGCCGCCATCAGCATCCCGGCGGTGCAAAATCCACATTGCGCCGCGAACCCCTCCATGAAGGCCTGTTGCAACGGGTGCAGATCCGGCCCCGTGGCAAGCGCTGCGGTGGTGTCGATGCGCCGCCCGGCAACATTCTGCGCCAGCGTCAGACAGGCCAGATGCGGCGCCCCGTCGATCAGCACGGTGCAACTGCCACAGCCGCCCTGGGCACAGCCCTGTTTCGGGGTCAGATCACCGGCCCCGCGGCGCAGCACGTCCAGAAGGTTCGCCCCGGGGTCAACGAAAACCCCGATTTCAGCGCCGTTCAGCAAAAATGTAAGCGGAATTCCGGCCATCATTGCACCCCCAGCAACAGACGTTTCAGATGCACCGGCGCCACCGCGCGGCGATACCATGCGGTGGCAAGTTCATCGTCCACAGGGTGCAGACCGTCGCAACAGACGGCCAGCGCCGGCGCAATGCCCGCCGCATCCGGCGCGCACCCGCGCAACGCCTGTTCCGCCGCCTTGGCGCGCAGCGGTGTCGGCCCCATCGAGCCAAAGGCGATGCGGGCCTCGTCCACCCGGCCCGCGCCGCGCAGCACTGCGGCGATGGAAAGCATCGACACGCCCTTCGGCTTGATCTGGCTGACCTTTTTCCAGCGAAACGTCGCAGGATCGACGCGCGGCACGATGACCGCGGCCACCAATCCCCGCATCCGTGCCCGCCCCGACAGGAACGACTCGATCGGCAGGCTTTGCCCATCGGCCATCTGCACCGTCGCCTCAAGTGCCAGAAATGCCGTGGCCATGTCGCCATAGGGGGCGGCGGCAAACAGGTTGCCGCCCACGGTGGCCATGTTGCGCACCGCCGGGCCACCGACCATGCGCGCCACCGGATGCAACATCGTCAGATCGCCCGCGGCCAGCACATCGGCCATGGTCGCCCCGGCACCGATGCGCACGCCCTGCCCTTCGCTGCGCACCGAACGATCAACCTCACGGCTTATCACAATACGTTCAACGGCTTTATCTCCGTAATTCACCGCGCGCATCAGCAATGTGCCACCGCCCAGATACCGCGCCTTGTCGCCCACAGCGCCCGCCGCATCGCGCAGCGTCGGAAAGGTTTCCACTGTCAGGTTCATGCAGCCTCCACGTTCAGATGGGCCCGGATTGCATCGAACCCCGCCTGATAGATGTTTTCACCCACCATTGCCGCCAATTCTGCCTCGCGCCCCTTGGGCGTATCAAAGCGACAGCGCCACTCCCAAAAGGTGTGGTCGGTGTCGGTGACCGGCGTCAGCCGTACATGAGCAACATAGTTCAACAGCGGAATGGGTGTGTCGAGCAGGCAATAGCAAAAGGCGGTTTCCGCGTCGGACAGCGTCAGCAACTGTTCGCGCAGTTCTGCCCCATCAGCCAGCCTGAACCGCCGCACACACCCCACCTTGTCGCTCGGGTGGCCCCGTTCAATCACGCTGGTCGCCACGGCGGGATGCCAGCGGTCGTGACCGTTGAAATCACGCACCATGTCCCACACCGCCTCGATCGGCGCGGCAATCACGGTGCTGCGGATCACCTGCACCATCGCCTAGCCCCCGAAATGCCGTTTGAGCGCGTCAAACCCGCCCATGAACACGTTGGTTCCAATACCATTCACCAGATCGGATTCGTCCGTCGGGTCACACTCGAACTCGGCCGACCATTCGGCAAAGGTGCGCCCGCCATCGGTGATCGGGGTCAGGCGCAGCGTCGCCATGTAGTCCCACAGGGGCATCGGGCCTTCCAGCATGGAATAGGTGAAGAAGTAATCATAATCGCTTAATCCCAATAGCTTTTCACGAATCATATCGCCGTTCTGCAAATGAAAGTTGCGGATACAGCCGATCTTGTCACCGGGCAGCGCATCTTCGATCCGGCTGTCGCGGATGCGCGGATGCCATTTCGGCATGGCGTTGAAATCGCGCACCCTGTCCCACACCTTTGCGGTTTCGGCGGGGATCACCGAACTGACAAACACCCGGGCCATTTACGATTTCTCCGAAGGTTTGGACGTTCCCTTGGCGCGGGCCGCCTCGCCTGCGGCGCGCGACATGTCGCTGGCGTTACGGAAGATGTCGGACTTGGCGATGTTGCTGCCATCCAGCCCTATGTCGGCCAACAGGCTGTCGACCATCGGCGCCTGCACGCGATAGCGCAGCGCCGAATTCATCACCTCGTCGGTCGGGCTGCTGCTGCCCCCACCGCCGCCGTTGCCCGCGCCACCCGACCAATCCAACCCCTGCGTGCCTGAACCGCCCAACTGCATGATGCGGATATCGTTGATTTTCTCCAACGGCTTGACGCTGGCCGCGACGATGCCTTCCACATGTTCCAGCATCTTGCGCTTGAACAGCGAGGTGCGCGCACCATCCGACAGCACGTTCTCGGCCTCGTTGATCAGCTTTTGCGCTTCGGCCTCGACGGCCTTTCTGATCTTGTCGGCCTCGGCCATGATCCGGGTCTTTTCCGCCTCAAGTTCGGCCGCTGACACGCCCACAACCTTGCGGCGCGTTGCCTCTTCCCGCTCGCCGACAGTCTTGACCTTTTCGGCGGCCTCGACGGCAAGGGCACGGGCGTTTTCAGCCTCAATCGCAGCCGCGGACTGATCCAGCGATTTCTGGTACAGCGCGATTGCCTTTTCCATGCCGGCCTCTTCCACCGCTTTTTCACGCCCGATTTCAAGCCGCCGCCGCGCGGTTTGATGCCCGATACGCGCCTCGTCCAGCCCCCGTTCCGACACGATGCGCGCGCGCTCGATCTCTTCCTGGCTGGCGATCTCTGCCTCGTTCAGGGCCTGCACGCGGGCGATTTCCAACTGCTCGATCACCTTGCGCCGTTCCAGCCTTTTGGCCTCAAGTTCTTGCTCGGCAAAAATTCTTTCCACATCCACCGACTTTGATTTGGCAACCCGGGCTGCCTCGATTGTCTGATCTGCGGCAATCTGTGCGGCATCCAGCGCGCGGTTGCGTTCGATCTCAAGGTCGCGGACACGGCGATCACGGGCGATTTTCTCAATCGCGGTCTCGGCTTCCTTCTCAATCCGCTGGCCATCAATCAACCGGCGGCTGGAAATCTCGGCGGCCTCGATTGCTTCTTGCTTTTCAATTTCGCGCGACCGTATCTCGGCGTCACGGGCAATTTCGGCAGCACGGGTGCGGGCCTCTTCGGAAATCTTCGCCGTTTTCACCGCCTCAGCGGCATTGGTCGCGGCCATATCCACCGCGCGGTTCCGAGAAATTTCGCGTTCGCGCATGTCCTGTTCATAGGCGATACGTTCGGCGGCAAGGTTTTTCTCCTTGGCGATACGCTTTGCCTCGACCGCCTCTTGTTTGGCCGTTTCGGCAAAGCCGATGGCCTGTTCGCGGGCCAGATCACGTTCTTTCGTGTGCTCTTCGGTTTCGATCCGCTCGACAGCGATGCGGGCATCGGTGGCGATGCGGGCCTTGTCCACGGCTTCGCGCGCTGCGATTTCTGCTTGATCAATGGCCTCGTTGCGCGCGATTTCCTTTTCGCGGGTGTTGCGTTCCAGCGCGATCCGCGCCTCGCTCAGTTCACGGTCTTGCGAAATACGCGCCTTCTCGATCACCTCGCGTGCTGAAATGTCAGCCTCGTCGATCATCCGCTTTCGCTCGATCTCTTTCGACTGGGTTTGCAGGTCCTTGTCGATCCGCGCTTCGGTCAGCGTCTTTTCCTGGGCGATGCGGGCTTTTTCGATGGTCTCCCGCGCCGAAATCTCGGCGGCATCGGTATCGCGGGTGTTGGAAATGCGCGCTTCGGTCAGGCTGCGTTCTTGCAGGATGCGGGCCTTTTCGACAACTTCGCGGGTCGAAATCTCGGCTTCGTCGATGGCGCGCTGGCGTTCGATTTCCTGCTGGCGAATGGTGCGCTCACTTGCGATCCGTGCTGCTGCGATCTGTTCCTCATTGGCGATGCGGGCGCGTTCTATGGCTTCG